>ENA-UPXM01002963-UPXM01002963.1-activated-sludge-metagenome-genome-assembly--contig:-NODE-2963-length-19216-cov-5.939982_pt1 | contig 19216 bp, 23 predicted proteins | sample MGYA00238178_ERZ772708 | MGnify/ENA primary metagenome ERZ772708 (study PRJEB29002, sample SAMN05720212) | activated sludge metagenome | isolation source: anaerobic digester from wastewater... | reverse complement strand
GCGTTGTGCAGACCAGCCATGTTTATGCGGCTGACCAGTTCGTCTGTCCCGAATGTGCCTTTGCCTGCGGCGCACCAGACGTTGACGCCGTTTGTCTCCAACACCAGCAACCAAACATTTCTACCAGCCAGGCTGTTCCGTACCAGGTCGTAGCTCATCTTGTAGTTGGCGGTGACAACTACCGCAGCATCCGCATCCGGTGTCCCGATTGCGTACAGTCCGGGCGGAACAATATAGCCCATCCTTCCAATTCCCCAGCGCACCTTGCAGGCACCAAGATGGTCGGTCCATGTCAGGGCTGTGGATATTTGCGCTATTGGGCCTGTTGCAGTCTCCAACCACCCCGTGAAACCGGGCACATTTTCGTTGATTAAACCGCCGTTCAGGACGGTGGCTGGCCCGCAGCAGGGCGGTTTGTCCTGGTTGGCGTTGTTGTTGCTGTTGCCGGAGCAACAGTCGGCGCTGGGCCGGAGGGTGTCAGGCTTGACTGTGCAGCAGTTTGTTTTATATCTGGTTTTACCGCTGCTAGTGCAGGTGGATATATTTCGAAATGTCAGACGCATCTGGTCATGTCCATTGGTTGCTATTGCTTTTCTGTCCCGTAGCCGTCATTGATCCATTGTCTTATGCCTCTTTGTAGATTGTAGACCCTTGAGTATCCATATTGGCTGTGCAGTGCGTAGGCCAGTTTGCTGGTGCGATTGCCTGTTCTGCAGATCAGTACGACTGGCTTGTCTTTTGGGATTTCTTTGGTGAAACGCTCGAAAAACCCCGGCATCAGGTTTCCGTTGGCATCCTGGTACGTCATTAGCCTTGCACCCGGAATCACACCGGTCTGTTTCCATTCCTCCGGCCTGCGGATATCATAAACCTGTACCCCGTTTTTCATCAATTGGGTTAACTGTTTGTTGCTGATATTTGTATACCTTTCAGCATGGGCATGATTGCTGTAAAGCAGAAGGCTACACAGTGAAATGATTGTGATTTTAAAGATATTGATCATGTTGGAATCCTATTTACGGAGCAGTCACGTATGCAATGGCGTCTTTGACAGCCTGGATGGTTATCTGTCCGCCGCCGACCAGGTTTTTCTGTTTTTTGTTTTTCTCGTTTACCACGACAATTGAGGGAGTGGCATTGACGTCATAGCCCCGGTAGACGGTCATGTTGTGCTGCATGCCGTATAGCAGATCGGCATTGTCCAATTGCCTGAGCTTTACGCCCAGAGGAGTTATGGCAGCCTGTACCTGCGCGTCGGTCGGTTTTTTGGTCTGTTTAGCAACCTTGGCTAGTGCTGCCCTCAGTTTCGGGTACTTGGCTTTTTCAAACATCAGGAACTGCAGGTTGTACGGTGTGTAATTGTTGCTTTCGCGGTGGATCGGAAAATCTATAAAACCAACTTTAACCTTTTTGTTTATGGAGTTGTAAATTTCCTCAATCCTGGGCTCCAGGGCCTTGCAGGCCGGGCAGAACCAGTCGCTGACAAAGTAGACTACTGTGCTGCTTTTCTTTTTGCCCAGATACAGATCCGGCGAGGCATCAGCCTGCCGGGCGACACCGGCGATAGAGGTGGTAACACCAATTAACATGGCTACAAGCATCAAGATAAGGCGTTTCAGTTTCAACTTCATGTTTCCACTCCTTAAGGTTTCATATGATAGTATGGCGCAGCCGCAGTACACGGCGGCGGCGATTGACAGGCAGATCGGACACCAAGTGCCGATTTCGAATTTTTGCAGCCAGATAAAATGCAGTTCCGCGCCTGCTGAGGCGAACATCATCAGCAACAGAGCAAGGTGAATCTGGTAGTAACGTTTTCTGAAACACAGCATCAGCAGAGCCGCAGTAAAGAATAAAATACCGAACAGGCTGAAGTCAAAACCAAATATTGAGTAGACTGCTGCGTCGCTGCATGCCTCGGTGCAGGTTTCGAGCATGTACATGACTGACAGCACCAGCCCGGTCAGCATTGAAATAGCCAGCAGTGCTGTCGAAAACCGGTTGGAGTGGCAATGATGCTGTTTGAAGATGAAGTCGCACATTTTTCAGCCCCCGGTGAATATATCCAGCCCGCCCAGCCCCTGCCATGCAAGCCAGGTGCCTGTAACAGCGATGACGCCTCCGCTGATGCGCTTGGTCCAGAGGGAAAAGTTGACTACCCCCCTGGCTTTGACAAAACCTTCCACAAAACCGGTAAAGGTGCCGGCGAACAGCATCAGCAGGCAATGGCCCACGGCATAGCAAAACAGCAGTGAGATGCCGTAAACTACCTGCCCCTTGCTGGCGACCACGGTTAGCAAAACTACCAGCACCGGGGTGGCGCATGGTGAGGAGACCACTCCGAAGAAAAGTCCCAGCAGAAATGCTCCAAACAGTCCACCGCGTTCAGGACGGTAAGCCCCCAATCCGCAAACGTTACCGCCGATTTCATACAGCCCCATCATCTGGCCGCCCATGACCAGTGAGATCAATCCGGCAATAATGTACCAGTAGCCTCCCATGGTGCCGAACATGGTACCCAGCAAACCCGCTGCCGCACCGAAGGCAGTGAATGTGATCGAAAGGCCGGTGATGAAGACCAGCGAGTAAAGGAAGGCTCTTCTGCGATCTCCATCGCTGTCGCCGCCTACAAAACCGACCACCAGCGGAATGGTAGCCAGCACGCAGGGGGAGGCCGAAGAAATGACCCCGGCCAAAAACACGGCGCCAAAGGCCAATAGCGGATATAACGTAATGACCTGCTCGATATTTTCCAGAAAGGTCATTGCATGCCTGCTGACTTGAGTTCTTTTACCAAAGCGGCCTTGTCCATAAAGCCCATGTGGCGTTTGACCTCCCTGCCATTGGCGTCAAAGAACAGCTGGGTCGGGATCATCTGTATGCGGTATTTGTGCGCAAACGAACCATCCTTCCAGACATCCACAAAGACCACATTGGCCTTGCCTTTTAGTTCGCGGCTCAACTCCTCCAGGATCGGCGCCATCCTCTTGCAGGGGATGCAGCTACGGGCGCCGAAGTCCACCACACTGGGCCGACCTGATGCAATGGCCTTTTTGATGACAGCTTCATTGGAAGGGGGCAGCTCTGCGGCTGCCACACTCTGATATCCCATGCACGAAAGTGTCAGCAAAACAGCAATCAGCATAGTTCTCATAACAATCCCTTGATTTCCGATACCGGCATGATCTTGCCGGAAAAAGCTACCTTGCCGTCGATCACTAGCGCCGGGGTGCTCATCACGCCGTATTTCATGATCGAAGGTATGTCCTCCACCTTGACGATCTCGGCTTCAATCCCTTTTTCTTTTACAGCGGTTTGAACCGCTTCGTACAGCATCTTGCATTTTGTACAACCCGTTCCCAAAATTTCGATTTTCATGTGTAAGATCTCCTATCAGTGATGATGCCCGCAGCAGCTTTCCGGGCGTTCGGTGTGCTGCAGTTCTTTGATCAGTGGACCACCATTACAGCTGGAGCAGTCCAACTGGATGGTGGTGTGGGTGATGTGGAAGCTGTGCAGCAGTTCATGCTCAATCTGTTTCAGCAGTTCGCTGCGCAGGCCATCATATTCCGGTTGTAATTCAACGTGGGCTGACAGGACGGTGATATGGGAACAGACCGACCATACGTTGATATGATGCACATCTGCCACCCCTTCTACAGTTTTGATCAGGTCAGCCACACGATCAACAGAAAGCCCGTGCGGTACCCCTTCCATCAGGATGTGTACCGCATCCCGCAATACCCGCCCGGCGCCAACCAGGATCAGCAGGCCGATAACAATCGAGATAATCGGGTCGGCCAACAGCCATCCGGTGTAGTACATCAGGACGGCGCCCGCAATCACCCCCACCGAGGCTGCCGCATCCCCCAGCACATGCAGGAAGGCGCTGCGCACATTCAGGTCGTCATGGGCATGGCCATGTAGACCTTTGGCTGCCAGCAGATTGGCGATTAATCCGACTACCGCAATGACCAGCATCGGTATGGTTCTGACCTCCTCCGGTGCGATTAATCGTTTGGTGCCTTCATAAAGAATGCCGATGGCCATCATGAAGATCGTCAGGCCGTTGATCAGCGAAGCCAGTACCTCGGCCCTGTGCCATCCAAATGAGTGTTGCAGGTTGGGTGGCTGGGCTGCCAGGCGGATGGCCAGCAGGGACAGCACCAGTGCAAACAGGTCCAGAAAGACATGCCCGGCGTCGGAAAGCAGGGCCAGTGAGTTGGACCAGATCCCGCCCGCCACCTCGGCCACCAGGGTGGTAGCCGTCAGGACGATGGCGATCTTGAGTTTGCTTGATATGCCTTTGTCCAGTGGTGAGTTCATTGTGTTTTCCGGACTAACCGACAAGTAATTTGGTGGTGCGAGATCAGCATTTGGAGATTCTTATGGAATATCGCCCCGTTGTCAAGCAAACAAGGCTCCGTAAAGCATGCCGCTGATGGTTGCCATGACAATGATCAGGGAAACAAAGACCACGGTTTTCTTTGGCCCCAGCACGGTGTTGATCACCAGCATGTTGGGCAGACTCAGCGCCGGGCCGGCCAGGAGCAGTGCCAGAGCCGGACCTTTGCCCATGCCGTTGCCGATCAGCCCCTGCAGTATGGGCACCTCGGTCAGCGTGGCGAAGTACATGAACGCCCCGGCAAAGGAGGCGAAGAAGTTTGATGCAAGGGAATTACCGCCGACGGCGCTGGAGATCCATTCCGACGGGATCAGTCCTTCATAACCGACACGCCCCAGCAGAGCGCCAGCGATCAGCACACCGAACAGAAGCAGCGGCAGGATCTGCTTGGCAAAACCCCATGACGAGTAGAACCACTCCCCGGCTTCACCACGATCCGTGCTGGTGAAGGCCGATAATCCGATGATCCCGGCGGTGAAGGCGATTAGCGGTTGTTCGGGAAAAAACAGGGAGAACAGTACCACTGGAATAGCGCTCAACAACACTTTCCAGGATTTGATTTCGAACCATAAGACAAGCATTATGCCCAGGGCAACTGCAAAACCGGATGCCAGCAGCCACTTGTATGTGTAGATTGCTACCCACAAACCGTCCTGTTGATCCGATTTTGCCCAGTTGGCAAAGACCAGAATGCCGATCATGGAGGCAAAAAAGAGCGCGTTCTGCCAGAGCGGACGTTTGACATCCTCATCCGGCAACAGCATCTGGGCGGCGGCCTTTTCCTCTTCTTCCTTGCGAAAAATCAGATGCATTGAAATACCGACGACTATGCTGAACAGTATTGCTCCGACCGCCCGAGCTACGCCGAGTTCCATCCCCAACACCCGGGAGGTCATGACAATGGCCAGCACATTGATTGCTGGTCCGGAGTAGAGAAAGGCGCAAGCCGGCCCAAGGCCGGCCCCCATGCGATAGATGCCCGCGAACAGCGGCAGCACGGTGCAGGAACAGACAGCCAGAATGGTGCCGGAAACCGACGCCACGCCATAGGCCATGCCTTTGCCTGCTTTGGGTCCCAGGTATTTCATGACCGATGCCTGGCTGACAAAAACGCCGATGGCGCCGGCAATGAAAAAGGCCGGTATCAGGCAGAGCAGCACATGTTCCTGGGCATACCATTTGACCAGATGAAAGGCCTCCAGAATGGCGTTGTCAAAGCGTGCTGTGCCGACAGGAAGATAATAGCAACCGAGGAATATGGCGACAATCAGCGCTAGTGTTTTCCACTCATCTTTCCAGTTCATAATTGCTCCATAAGTACAATCGTGATGCGGCTTGGTATCTGTTTCCGCAATCAGAAGTCGTTGACGATTGAACAACAGAGCCGGTCGGTCAGGTCGTCGGATGGTGTGCTGTTACCCTTTTCCAGCCCCATTTTTGTCAGATAATAGGCCTGCGGCTTGAGACCGATGTTTTCGATGATCTTCTGTGCGCAGCCAACTTCACAGCCGTCGATGGTGATAACCTGTTCGGCGGCTTTGGCGGCATCAATAAAAGGCTTGATACCCGCGCCGATACCTGCCAGGCAGCTTGATTTCGGGGTGGCAAAGCCGTCCTTTCTCAGTTTGCGACTGACGTGGTCGGCGATACCGCCCACATCGGCGCAGCCGGAACAGGCATAAACGATCTTGCTGGTTGAATTTTGACAACTGCAGGTTGGACATTCCATGGGTGTTCGCTCCTTTTATGTGTGTTGGTGATCAAGTGAAATACTTACTTCTGAACCAGAAAGCTACATTGACCAGTCCGATCATCACGGGCACCTCAACCAGCGGTCCTATCACAGCAGCAAATGCCGCCCCGGAGTTGATTCCAAAGACCGCTACGGCCACGGCGATGGCCAGCTCGAAGTTGTTACTGGCGGCTGTGAAGGCCAGGGTGGTGGTTTTGCTGTAGTCTGCCCCCAGGCGTTTACCCATCCAGAAGGATACCAGAAACATGGCAACGAAATAGATCAGCATCGGGATGGCGATGCGCACCACATCCAGCGGCAGTTGCACGATAAGCTGACCCTTGAGGCTGAACATGACCACAATGGTGAATAGCAGGGCGATCAGTGTCAGCGGGCTGATCCTGGGGACAACCTCCTGTTGATAACGCTCAGTTCCCATTATTTTAACCCCGATCAGTCTGGTCAGGGCGCCGGCGATGCATGGTATGCCCAGGTAGATAAAGACGCTTTCGGAGATTTGACCGATGCTGACGTTGACCACGCTGCCGGAAAGCCCGATCAACGGCGGCAGGACGGTGATAAAGAACCATGCATAGACGCTGTAGAAAAGTACCTGAAAGATGCTGTTGAAGGCCACCAGGCCGGCGGCATATTCGGTATTGCCCTTGGCCAGTTCGTTCCAGACTATGACCATGGCGATGCAGCGCGCCAGGCCGATCATGATCAGGCCGACCATGTAGTCCGGTTTGTCCGGCAGTAAAACCACGGCAAGTATGAACATCAGTAGCGGGCCGATCAGCCAGTTCTGCAGAAATGATATTCCCAGGATCTTTTTGTTTTGAAAGATTTCCGGCATATCCTCATACTTTACCTTGGCAAAGGGGGGATACATCATCACGATCAGGCCGATGGCGATAGGGATATTGGTGGTGCCAACCTGAAAGGAGTTGATGACACTTTCGGTGCCGGGTATGAAATAACCAAGAGCTACTCCCAGCGCCATGGCGGCGAATATCCACATGGTCAGCCAGCGGTCGAGAAAGGGAAGCTTTTTGACGATATGTTCACTCATGTTCTTTTCCCATCAGGTAGGCGGTCAATTTCTGTCTGATCTCGTCCCGCACCCGCCTGTATTCCGGCAGCACCGCTTCTTCGCTGCCCGTAAGACGGGAAGGGTCGTCAAAGCCCAGGTGAGCGCGTTTTACACCGCCGAAGAAGAGCGGGCATTTTTCATTGGCATCTCCGCAGAGGGTGATGACATGGTCAAAATGTTCGCCAGAAAACTGATCCATGGTTTTGGATTGACGACTGGAAATATCGATGCCGATCTCGGTCATGACACGGATGGCCAATGGGTTTACCCTTGTGGCCTCGGTGCCGGCGGAAAAGGCCTGGAACCGGTCGCCCAGATGGTGGTTGACGATCCCTTCGGCCATCTGTGAGCGGCAGGAGTTGTGGGTGCAGAGGAGGAGGACTTTTTTCATTGTATGTTCTCACCATATCCGCTTATACGGATAAATAGTTATTTGGGGGCCGAGTTGCATCCTTTGCTGCAAACAAACTGCCTAAGCCTTTCCAGATCGCTGTTGACAACCCCATTGTTGCTCATGAAGTGATGCAGCACCGGCAGCAGCGTCTGCTGCAGAGGAGGCAGTTGGGACGGGATGGAATAGTGCACCCATACCCCCATTTTTCTATCTGTGATCCAGCCGCAGTTTTTCAGGTTTGAAAGGTGGCGTGAGGCAGTAGATTGCGGGATTTCGAGGGCTGCGATGATGTCGCACACGCACAGCTCTTTTTCCTTGAGCAACAGCGCCAGGATGCGCAGGCGGATTTCTTCGCTCAATGACTGGAATATGCAGGTTAATTCATTCATGGGTGAAAATATATCCGCATAAGCGGATGTATGTCAATTTAAAAGTGTGTCAGGATTCGAATCTGTGACGCCTCCAAGCATTCATTGGTCCCGAAGGCCTTTCACCACTGAGTTTCAGGCCGACAGGAGGGCCAGCAGAGTGAGTGGTTTGTTGCGGCACGGCGACGTGCGGGTCCCGCTCTTTCGGACGCTACGGCATGCTGGGGTCTCGGAATCAGGTGGAGGTAAACTTGTTTTGAATGGATGATGCGGTACAATTTTACAGTTTCGATATGATTGGCCTTTCACCGGGTAGGCAGGGTGCTGCCATGAAAGATGATATTGCTACATTTCCGCCGCCAGCAATTGGCGGCGACACCAGCGAAGGCAGGGTGACCTCGGTCAACGGCTGTGTTGTGGATCTCTGCTTTGACGGCCATCTTCCGTCGATCAACGCCCTGCTGCGCTGCGGTACGGAGCGGCCGGTGATGATCGAGGTCATGGCCCAACTGGACGCCCGCCATGTGCGCGGGATCGCCTTGACACCTACCCAGGGGCTTAGCCGTGGCATGGCTGCGTTCTGCAGCGGCGAATCCCTGAAGGTGCCGGTCGGCCGGGCCACTCTGGCGCGCATGTTTGATGTCTTTGGCGAACCGATTGACCGCCAGGCGCCGCCGGACGGAGTCGAGTGGCGACCGGTTCACGGGGAGCCGCCCCCGCTTGCCAGGCGTTCCTCGCTAAGTGAGATGTTCGAGACCGGCATCAAGGTGATCGATGTGCTGATGCCGATGGAGCGAGGCGGCAAGGCGGGACTGTTTGGCGGCGCAGGGGTGGGCAAGACGGTGCTGCTCAACGAGATGATCCGCAATACGGCCCGGCAGCACAAGGGGGTCAGCGTCTTTTGCGGGATCGGCGAGCGATGCCGCGAAGGTCATGAGCTTTATCACGAGATGATGGCATCCGGGGTGCTGCCGAACATGGTCATGGTCTTCGGCCAGATGAACGAACTGCCGGGCGCCCGTTTTCGGGTGGGGCATGCCGCGCTGACCATGGCCGAGTATTTCAGGGACGATGAACACCTGGACGTGCTGCTGCTGATCGACAATATCTTCCGTTTCATCCAGGCCGGTTCGGAGATATCGGCGCTGATGGGACGGATGCCGTCCCGGCTCGGTTACCAGCCTACCATTGCGACGGAACTGGCCCAGCTTGAAGAGCGCATTGCCAGTACCGACAGTGGTGCCATAACATCGATCCAGGCCGTTTATGTGCCGGCGGATGACTTCACCGACCCGGCTGCCGTGCACACCTTTTCACACCTGTCCGCCTCGATCGTCCTGTCAAGAAAGCTGGCTGGCGAGGGCATCTATCCTGCCATAGATCCGCTGCAATCCAGCTCGAAAATGGTCAATCCCGCCATCATCGGCCGGCGCCATTATGATCTCGCCCGTGAAATCCGCCGGACTCTGGCCCATTACGAAGAGCTGAAGGACATCATCGCCATGCTCGGCCTGGAACAGCTGTCGATCGATGACCGCAATCTGGTCGGTCGCGCCAGGCGCCTGCAGCGTTTCCTTACACAGCCGTTTTTTACGACGGAGCGTTTTACCGGCCTGCCGGGCAGGACGGTCAGCCTCAGGGATGCCCTGGACGGCTGTGAGAGCATCCTGCGGGATGAATTCAAGGATTATGCGGAAAGCGCCCTGTACATGATCGGCACGATCGGGGAGGCTGCCATTAAGGCCGGCGGGCAGTTAGGAGGCGGGGATGGACAATGAACTGATGCATCTCAGAATTCTGCTGCCTTGCACCGTTTTTTCCGAAAGGCGGGATGTGCGGCGGATTGTGATCGAAACCCCGGGCGGTTCCTGCGGATTACTGCCACACCGCCTGGATTGCGTGGCAGCGCTTTGTCCCGGCATCCTGACCTATGAAACCGCTGAAGGGGAAACGGTATATGTGGCTGTCAACGAAGGGGTGATGGTAAAAACCGGTCTGGCGGTCATGGTTTCGGTGCGTTATGCCATTGGCGGCACAGACCTGGGACATTTGCGCCAGGCCGTGGAACAGGATTTCAGACGACTTGACGAGCACGGGCAGCATATCCGCACAGCTATGGCCAGGCTGGAGAGCAGTTTTATGCGCCGCCTGGCGGAGTTTCGCCATGAATGATAAATCGCCGCGCAAAACCGGAAGCGAACCGCCGGATTTTGCCTCCCGGGTGGACAGCAAGGCCCGCCGCAGGCTGAAGGCGCAGCGCAAACCGGAACAGACCATCTGGTTCGGTCTGGGCATGATCGGTCTGGTGGGCTGGTCGGTGGCCATTCCCACCCTGCTGGGCGCCGCTCTGGGGGTGTGGCTGGACAGGAACTATCCCGGCTCCCATTCCTGGACACTGATGTTTCTGGCGATCGGGCTGGCCATCGGCTGTATGAATGCTTGGCACTGGGTGGACAGGGAGGAAAAGGATATCCATAAGGAGGAGGACAGCCATGAATGAATATGCAAGGCTGATAGCCCAGTTTGCCGCAGGCATGCTGCTGGGGGCCTTCTTTTTTGGCGGTTTGTGGCTTACGGTCAAAAGCGCATTGTCCTCGGCGCGGCCGGGGCTGATATTTGCGGTCAGCCTACTGCTCCGTACCGTTGTAACCCTGATCGGTTTCTATTATGTCTCCGGTCAGTGCTGGCAGGGGGTTCTGGTCTGCATGGCCGGCTTCATGTTGGCGCGGCTGGTCTCCGTCAGACCGCGGTCAGGATGCCAGTGGTGCCGAAAGGGGTCTGAAGATGCGCCTGAGTCCCGATGAGGTCATATTCTGGCAGTACGGCTTTTTGAAGCTGAATGCCACGATCGCTTTTACCTGGGGACTGATGCTGGCGCTGGCAACCGGCTCCCGTCTGGTCTCGCGCCGGCTTTCCAGCGGGATGGTGCGCTCACGCTGGCAGAACCTGCTGGAGATTATCGTGTCTGCCATGGAACGCCAGATCGGAGAGCTGGGCCTGCAGCCGCCCCGGCAATATCTGGGGTTTGTCGGCACGCTGTTTCTTTTTATCGCCGCTGCCAGCCTCTGTACGATCATTCCGGGCTACATGCCGCCAACCGGTTCTCTCTCCACAGCCGCCGCACTGGCCTGCAGCGTGTTTGTGGCCGTGCCCGTATTCGGCATTATGGATCAGGGGCTGACCGACTATCTGGCATCATATCTCAAGCCCACCTTGATTATGCTGCCGTTCAACATCATGGGGGAGTTGTCACGCACGCTGGCCCTGGCCGTGCGGCTGTTCGGCAACATGATGAGCGGCGAGATGATCGCAGCCATGCTTCTGGCTGTCGCGCCGTTCATTTTTCCCGTGTTCATGTCGGCACTGGGACTTTTGACCGGCATGGTGCAGGCGTACATCTTCAGCATTCTGGCCACGGTATATATTGCGGCGGCCGTGCGGGCGCGCAAAGCGGTTCAGAAGCAGATACGAAAGGAGCAGCCATGGACAGCATGACAATCATTGCAGTCGTATCAATCGTTGCCGCGGCCTTCATGATGGGGATCGGCACCCTGGGGCCGGCCATCGGGGAGGCCAGGGCCGTTTCGACGGCGCTGTCATCCATGGCCCAGCAGCCGGATGCCGCAGCCACCATTACCAGAACCCTGTTTGTGGGGCTGGCGATGATCGAATCGACCGCGATTTACTGTTTCGTCGTTACGATGATCCTGCTGTTTGCAAATCCGTTCTGGAATCACCTCATCCAGGCAGCAGGCAGGTAAGGCCATGGGCATCGACTGGTTCACATTTGTCGCCCAGATCGTCAATTTCCTGATCCTGATCTGGCTTCTCAAGCGTTTTCTGTACAAGCCGGTTCTGAATGCCATTGATGCGCGCGAAAAGCGGATCGGCAGCGAGTTGACCGCCGCCGCAGCAAAGATGGCGGAAGCCGTTGAAGAGCAGGAATTGTACCGGAATAAAAATCAGGAGCTTGAAAATCAGCGCACCCGGTTTCTGAAAACGGCTGCCGAGGAAGGGGAAATGATTCGCCAGCGCCTTCAGGAAGATGCCCGCAGCGAATCCGATGCGCTGCGCCAGAAGCTGAGGGAGGGGCTGGACAGCGAATTCGCCGGTCTGAAGGGGGAAATAGTCCGCCGCACGCATGGGGAGGTGTTCGCCATTGCCGGAAAGGTGCTGGCCGATCTTGCCGGAGCGGAACTGGAACAGCAAATGGTGGCGCGCTTCATCAGCCAGCTGGCTGCTCTGGACGATGGCAGCCGTCAACGCCTGCAGCATTTGCTTGAATCGGGGGGCAGCCCCCCAATGGTGAGAAGCGCTTTCAATCTCGGGCAGCAGCGAACCGACCTGGAACAGTCGATCCATGCGGCCTTTGCCTATGGCGGAGCGGTTGAATATGCCGTCGATCCGGAGCTGATCAGCGGTATCGAGCTTACCATCAACGGTTACAAGCTGGCCTGGAGCATTGCCGATTATCTGCAAGCGCTGGAGAGTCGCATTGAACCGCTGGTCAGTGCCAGGGCCGCTTCCGCCGCAATGGCCGACCCGTATCCGGACCAGCCGGACGGAAAGCAGCCATGACGGACAGACACCTGCAGGGCATATTTGCGGATGCTTTCGGTAGTCTGGAGCGCGGTCGGAAGGGTTTTCTGCCCAGACTTAAACCCCGCGAAGTGGGCGTGGTCAGCATGGTGTCGTCAGGGATTGCAAAGGTGTCGGGTCTGCATAATGCCGGGTTCGAGGAATTATTGGAGTTCAGGGGTGGCATCTCCGGCATGGTTTTCGATCTGGACGAGCAGGAGCTGGGTGTTGTACTGCTGGGCGATCAGTCCATGGTTCAGGCAGGCGATGAGGTGACACGTTCCGGCCGTGTGATGGACACCGTGGTGGGGGCGGAACTGATCGGCCGCGTGATTGATCCGCTGGGCCGTCCGCTGGACGGCAAAGGGCGCCTGCGGGGGGATCAGCGGCTGCCGGTTGAGCGCATAGCTCCTGCAATCATGGATCGTGCAGCGGTCAGCAGGCCGCTTCAGACCGGTATCAAGGTCATTGATGCGCTGATACCGGTCGGTCGTGGTCAGCGGGAGCTGATTGTGGGCGACCGCCAGACCGGCAAGACCGCCATTGCGGTTGATACGATTCTCAACCAGCGCGGCCAGGGGGTGATCTGTGTTTATTGTTCCATCGGCCAGCGGGCGGCGGCTGTTGCCAGGGTGATTTCAACATTCTGCAGCAGGGGCGCCTTGGATTATACCGTGACAGTTGTTGCCGGGGGCAACGACCCGCCCGGTCTGGCCTATGTGGCTCCCTATGTGGCCACCAGCATAGCCGAGTATTTCATGGAGGCCGGTCACGATGTGCTGATTGTCTATGACGATCTGACGGCCCATGCCCGCGCCTATCGTGAACTGTCCCTGCTGTTGCGGCGTCCGCCCGGCCGCGAGGCATTCCCGGGCGATATCTTCTACATCCATTCGCGCCTGCTGGAAAGGGCGACCCAACTGTGCGAGGCGTTGGGCGGGGGATCGCTGACCGCGCTGCCGATCATTGAAACCCAGGCCCAGAACATTTCCGCCTATATACCGACCAATCTAATCTCGATCACCGACGGCCAGATATACCTGTCGCCTACACTTTTCGAACTGGGGGTCCTGCCTGCGGTTGACATCGGCAAATCGGTTTCACGTGTGGGCGGCAATGCCCAACTCGCCCCATACCGTTCGGTCACCGGCGACCTGAAACTCTCCTATGCCCAGTTCGAGGAGTTGGAGAGTTTTGCGCGTTTTGGTGCCCGTCTAGACAGTAATACGCGCCATGCCATCGAACATGGCAGGCGCATCCGAGCCTGTCTTAAACAGCCCGAGTTCAGCCCTGTTTCCGTGATGGCCCAGGTCACGATCCTGCTGGCCCTGGCAAACGGTCTGCTGGATGAAATTCCGCTGGATCGGATACCACAGGCGGAAAAGTCCCTGGCCCAAGCCGCAGCCGGTTTGCCGGACGAGCTGTGCGCGAGGATACTGACGGCCCGTTCCCTGTTAACGGCTGACCGCGAAGCGATCCTGATGGTCTTGCATGATTGCCTGGCACGTTTTGCAGAGGATTCAGCCGCTGACCAGTCGATTCAATCCCAGGTAAACGACCGGGTGCAGGATGCCGGAGGACAGCATGGCTGAGACCCTCGCCACTCTGCAGCGCAAGATCAGGTCAGCCGAGGAATTGCGCTCTGTCGTGCGCACCATGAAGATCCTGGCTGCCTCCAACACGCGTCAGTATGACCGATCTGTCCGCGCATTGGCCATATACTATCGTGCCGTGGAACTGGGATTAAGTGTTTGCTTCCGGCGGTTTTGCCCGGAGCTGTCCGAACCGGCCGGCGGAAGCATGGCTACTGTAGCAGCGGTTGTGTTCGGTTCCGATCAGGGACTTGTCGGGCGTTTCAACGACGTGATTGCCGGGTATGCTGTCAGCCGTATGCCGGCAGACCGCAACAGGAGTGTTGTCTGGGCGGTGGGGGAGCGTGTGTGCGAGTGTCTTTCCCAGTCAGGCGTGACACCGGCAGGTGTCTTTGCTGTCCCCAATGCGGTTGGCGGGATTACACCGCTGATTGGTCAGATCCTGACGGATGCCGAAGCAGAGGGCCTGCTGGCGGATGGTGTGGAGTTAAGGCTGTTTTACAATCGGCCTTGCGCGGGAACGCAGCATGCGGCTTTTGAGCAGAGGCTGCTGCCGCTGGATAGAAACTGGCAGAAAGAACTGTCCCGGCTACCCTGGCCCACTGGAAATCTGCCCGAGACTGTCGGGGATGGCGATATGACCTTGCAGGTGCTGATCAGGGAGTATGTGTTTGTCTCACTGTTTAGGGCTTGCGCCGAATCTCTTGCCAGCGAGAACGCTAGCCGCCTGGCTGCGATGCAGCGTGCCGACAGGAATATCGAGGAGCTGCTGGAGTCTTTGCAGCGTTCATTCCATGAGTTACGTCAGAACGAGATCGATGCGGAACTGTTTGATCTGGTTTCCGGGTTTGAGGCGCTTGTCGGCAAGGATGTCTGATGTTTTTCTGTCTGCTTGCAAAACATCTGTGATGCCGGTATGTTTCTGAAAATCAAACCGAAAGGTAAACCAGCCATGGAAAAACTACTCAGGCAGATACTGACCTCGCGGGTGTACGAGGCGGCGGTGGAAACTCCGCTGGATGTGGCCTGTCACATATCCGGACGCAGCGGCAACCGTGTCTTTTTGAAACGCGAGGATCTGCAGCCGGTCTTTTCCTTCAAGCTGCGCGGCGCCTATAACCGGATTGCCCATCTGAGTCCGGCAGAACGTGAAAAGGGTGTCATCACTGCTTCGGCCGGCAATCATGCCCAGGGGGTGGCCTTTTCGGCCATGCGGATGGGCATCAGGGCGGTGATCGTCATGCCGCGCACCACTCCGGAGATCAAAATCAGCGCTGTGAAGGGCTTTGGCGCCCAGGTTGTGCTGCATGGCGATAGCTATTCCGATGCGGCCGAACATTGCGAATTGCTGGTGCAGCAGACCGGCATGAGCTTTATCCATCCCTTTGACGATGAACTGGTAATAGCGGGGCAGGGCACGATCGCGGTGGAGATCCTGCGGCAAAGCCGCGAAAAGATCGATCGCGTCTTTGTGCCGATCGGCGGCGGTGGGTTGGCGGCCGGTGTTGCCGCCTATTTCAAGGCCATCAGCCCGGAAACGAAGATCATCGGTGTTGAGCCGCTGGACAGCAACGCCATGGCGCTTTCGCTGCAGGTTGGGCATCGTGTGACGCTGGATACGGTGGGTATCTTTGCCGACGGCGTGGCGGTCAAAAAGGTGGGCAGTCTGACCTTCGCTCTCTGCCGCAAATACCTGGACGAGATCATTCTGGTTGATTCGGAGGAGATCTGCAGCGCCATCAAGCTGATCTACCAGGACACCCGCTCCATTGCCGAACCGGCCGGTGCCCTGGCTGTGGCCGGTCTGATCCGGTATGCGGCTGAACGGGGCATCAGCGGAGAAAACATGGTGGCCATCAATTCCGGTGCCAACATGAACTTTGAGCGGCTGGGATATGTGGCCGAACGGGCGCAGATCGGAGAAAAACATGAAGCGCTGTTTGCTGTGACCATACCGGAACAGCCCGGCGCGCTGAAGCGCTTCTGTCTTGATGTTGTCAGGGATCGTAATATCTCTGAATTCAATTACCGGCTGTCCGGCAGGGACAGGGCCCACATTCTGCTTGGTCTGAATACAGCTGATGCGGCTGAACGCCATGAGTTTGCCAGTGAGATGACGGCCAGCGGTTTCGAGAATATCGATATCACCGACAATGAGCTGGTCAAGACCCATGTGCGCTACATGGTCGGCGGCCGTTCTGCAGAAGCCGGACGGGAGGTGCTGTACCGTTTTCTCTTTCCGGAGCGTTCCGGCGCGCTGGGCGGATTTTTAGAGAACATGAGCGAGAACTGGAATATCTCCCTGTTCAATTACCGCATGCAGGGCGGGGAGTTTGGCAGTGTCCTGATTGGTCTGGAGATTCCCGAAGAGGATGATGCCCGTTTTCAGCGCTTTCTGAAAAAGCTGGGTTACAGCTATCAGGAGGAGACGCATAACCCGGCGTACAAGCTGTTTTTGTAAGTGTCATGCTGTCTGGAAATGTAAAAGGCCGCTTCCTTTGAGGGAGGCGGCCTTTTTGCGCTTAGAACTTTCTGATCTGATGCACGTTTGGATGTTTGGGGGCTGTCGGAGTGCCGGGCGTTACTGTCCTGGGCTGAACAATAAAGGTCACCGGCTGGCTGGTGGCTGTATTGCCGGCGGTATCCGTGGCAGCGACCTGTATCGCATAACGCAGCATGCTGCCGGTGTTGTTGGCCGGCATGTTCCAGGTGAGCTTCCACTCGCCGTTCTGAGCTGTTCCAGAAGTCATGGAAAGCCTGCTTGCGGTTCGGCTGCCATCAGGTCTGGTCAGGTACATGACGGCACTCTGCACCGCCGAATCATCCCTGATGACTGCTGATGCGGTGATGGAGCCGCCATGGCCGGCGAGCATTGCCGGTGTAACCTTGATGCCGGCAAATGAAGGTATGACACGATCTTTTGATACGGTAAAGGACTTGGCAGCGCCTGTGACGGGGCTGTTGTTGCCGTCGGTGTCGGTTGCCCGGAAATCAACCTTGTAGTTGATGTCCTGAGCGGTTCTGTTGGCAGGGGCTCGATAGGTGGCCTGCCATGTACCGCTCTGCGGGGTTCCTGCAGTTTTGGCAAGCGGCAATGTTATTGTGAAGCCAGGACCGGTGATATAGGCATTGGCCGAAGCAACGCCCTTGTTGTCCGTTGCTGTTAACTGGCAAAGTACTGCCCCTCCCTGGGTGGCTACTGTGGCTGGTGTGACAGCAGTGTTTCTGATTACCGGAGGTGTGCTGTCCCTGATCTGGAATTCAAAATTCTTTTCAATGCGGTTGTTGGCGCTTTTGCAACTGTCTTCCACAGTAATGGTGCCGCGATAGCTGCCTGCCGCCGGACGTCCTGTCAGTGCGGTGCCCTGCTGAACCAGGCCGGTTGGTATCCTGGAAAAGCGCACGTTGTAGGGGGGAATACCGCCTGAAACAAGTGAACTGAGCATTATTGTGGTCATGGCGTCCGGCTGGAGCTGGACGGAATCCCGGACTGTCAGGGCCGGGCAGGGGTCGCAGGTCAGAATGACTGGCGGAACGTTGTAAAGGGCATAATAACTGTCGTGATTCTTGTACCACATGTCAACCTTCATAAATTCGTTGAAAAAAGGGTGCTTTGTCGTCAGGGTCACCCCGTTCCTGCCGCTGGCCTTGCATTCTGCCGACCATTTGGCGGCAACCTCAGTGCGCTGTGACGGCACATTGATGCCGGGCAGGATAAATTCGAATCTGGCATCGCTGCGGTTAAAATTGCAGAGGTTCATCTCCCTGCGGGATGGTGATGCATGATGATAAGCAGCCTGGCTATAATATTTGCCGCCGAGGATGACCGTTACGGAATCGACTTTTTTGCAGAATGTCCCTGGATCTTTGTGTTCCACGGAAACTGTGGAACCGTTGCCGGTAAGATTACCTTTGTTGTCCAGCCTGACATTGAACAGTGTGGCTGGTACGCTGATGGTGGTGGTGCCGTGTTGTTTTCCGTAGGTTTTGTAGGGCGTGGCGGCCCAGCCCGACTGGCAGATGCACGTGATCAGCATGGTCATAAAACTGCAGGTGATGAGACGGAATGAAGTGTTCATTATCAACTCCTTGGCAATAATATCTCAATGCAATTAAACGATTTTGACTAAGATAGATTTAATGGCAGGGCAAGTCAAGACGTGATGCAGGGCGCTGAATATTTCTGATTGATGGGGGATGTTCAGCTGTTTTCGCGGGTCAGCTTCATGGAAAAGGTGAAACGGTCGGCAGGGTGGATGTTGAGCGACATTTCAAACACCTTGCCGTTCTGGTCAAAATAGCGCCTCAGGATTCTGAAGGCCGGCAGACCGGCAACCGTTTTCAGTTCCCTGGCAAGTTCCGGGGACAGCTGGATGGCCTGGATGCTCTGGCGTATCTCGGCCACACTGCGTCCGTAACGGGCCTCGATTAACTGGCTGACCAGCGCCTCCGGCGCATCCATAACCGCATCCCTGATTTCAGAGTGTTCCGGATCGATGTAGACTTCTGTCCAGGCGGCTGGGTGTTTGTCGTGGCTGTTGACCCTGATGCCGGAGATGCGCAGCCAGTGGGTGCCAGGCTGGCAGTCCATCTCGCTGCTGAAAGCGATGTCAGCGACAAAGTCTTGAACGTCCTTGACGAGCCGCAGATGTGCTGCATCGAATTGCAGCAGATCCTCCACCGTGGCGATCTTCTGTCGGTATCCTGCCGACGCTGTTGTGCTTTCAACTCGTGTTCCAACCTTTTTGCGGCTGGACACCATACCCATGTCCTTCAACTGTTTGATGGCCGCCCTGACGGTACACCTGCTGGCGCCGAACTGTTCGCACAGTTCCTGTTCAGTGGGCAGCAGCGAGCCGACTGGATAACGCTCCATGGCGATATCTTCTGCCAGCTTGTTTGCGAGTTGTGCGTACAGAGTTTGGGTCACTGAATACGTCCGGAAGTTTTTTGTGGGACACTATCAAAAATCTTGACAGCCTGTCCATGTCTTTATAATACGGAACTATCACCTAAAAGCAGGTCTTGGTGTGAAGATCCCACCAGCATGTGTT
>ENA-UPXM01002952-UPXM01002952.1-activated-sludge-metagenome-genome-assembly--contig:-NODE-2952-length-19260-cov-5.555064_pt1 | contig 19260 bp, 21 predicted proteins | sample MGYA00238178_ERZ772708 | MGnify/ENA primary metagenome ERZ772708 (study PRJEB29002, sample SAMN05720212) | activated sludge metagenome | isolation source: anaerobic digester from wastewater... | reverse complement strand
CCTGTAGAGGGTTTCTGGATCAGTTATGATGACAAAACTGGAAAAGCAACAGCAGGATGGGAAATTTACTCAAAAGACGGTATTTTGTTTGGAGAAATTCGTTCTCTTGCAGGATTTCCACTCGATGCAAAAGCAGATAAGGTAAAGGACTCGTATAAAGGTTTTCCGCGGGCCGGAAAGGTTAATGAAATGACAACCTGCAATACTCCCTGGATTTGGGGTCTTAAACAGGATAAACCAGGTGTTTGGAGCGGCGGAAATATCATCGATCCGGGTGACGGGAATATGTACAAGTGTAAGATAACTTTTAGAGCACAGGATGGCAAAAAGTATACTGTAGATACCCTTGAAATGAGAGGCGAAATAGGGCTGGGCATTGGTAAAAGCCAGTACTGGCAGAAAGCTACAAAAGAGCAGGCATTCGGATTACGCTGATATCCGGCTGATTCTTAATACTGCATTCTTAGAGCAGGGAAAGGTCTTGACAAATCCATCAAAAGAAGTGCATTCTTGTTCAATGCAAAGTGATGAACAGAGAAAAGATGTACGTTTCGAAGATATAGGGCGCGTCGACATCCCTGCTCTTTGTATTTTACCCGCCATTCTTGTTGATATAAGCATGTACGGCTGCAAAATACGTTTTCCTGTTGCCTTAAATATTGAGATGGAAAACGAGTACGATTTAAAAATTACTCCTGCAATGAGGGAATTCGGATCCTTTCATCTTGTCGGTGAGCCTGCCTGGATAAAAAAAGAACAAAGAACGACAGAAGTGGGTTTTAAAATACTCCGGTCGCCCGGAACAAGAAACCTGCAGAATTATGTTGAAAGACTTCTTCAGACTGCAGAAATGCAGATGCAGGATGAAGATTACACAGAGGTTGTCACAAACTAATGTCTTTTACTTCCGTACAGGTACCCGGCCGCGCATTTTTAGCGTTTCCCGACAAATTACCGTTTCTATTACATGAATTATCTCACCGCTTTTCAATCGATGTTTCACACATTGAACATTCGCCCCGGGATTTTACGAATACTGCGCTGGAGTCTTTTCCTTCTGAAAAAACACCCATGCTGTTTGGTTCTCTTGTATACATTCCGGAATGGAACTCATTAAAAAATCCATACTGGTCATCCTGCGCCTATGAATCTCCCTTAATTGTATCTTTTTCCTCCATCAAAGAAGCGGCCCGTTCCTTAAAAGATATTCAAAGAAACTGGTCCTCTTTCCAATATGCAAATTTTAGACGGGCATCGCTAATAACCGATGCGCTTCCTTATATGAACCGTAAAAAGAAGACCTTTCCTTGTGCTCTGCCTCAAAGTCCGGTCGGCATTTTTACACTTTTAGGCCCCTCTCTTATGCTGTGCAGTGCTGTAACCTCTTCCTATATTCCATCCGGAATTCTTGAGCTCGAAGAGGATCACGAGAATCCTCCAAGCAGGGCCTACTTAAAACTCCAGGAAGCCTTGATTAGAATCAATAGTGAAAAGGGTGTGCTTCCTAAGGCCGGTGAAAGGTGTCTGGATGCAGGAGCCTGCCCCGGCGGCTGGACCTGGGTATTACGGCAGCTCGGCTGCACTGTTACAGCGGTTGACCGCAGTGAACTTTCTCCCTCTCTCATGAACGATACATGCGTTACCTTTATTAAGCATGATGCATTTACCCTGCCTATGGAGGATCTCGGATCATTTGACTGGGTATTATCAGATGTTATCTGCTATCCTGAGCGGCTGCTTTCATGGGTAAAAAAATGGATAGAAACCGGCAGAGTTAAAAATATGGTCTGTACTATAAAACTTCAAGGTGAACAAAATTGGGCTATAATTGACGAGTTTGCAGCAATCCCGGGAAGCAGTGTAGTCCATCTGTCGTATAATAAACATGAATTAACCTGGATGTATACATCGTAAGAAGTGTACAAAAAATCAATAATATGGTAACGTTTTGAAACAAATTCAGCAATTAAGGAAATACATATGGACGTAGTTTCTATTTTACAAAAATGTGAAGCAATGCTCACAGGGCATTTTTTATTGTCATCGGGGAATCACTCTTCGCAATATTTTCAGTGTGCAAAATTATTGCAGTATCCTGATCTTGCAGCGCAGGTTTTATCTATTCCTGTACAAGCTCTTCTTTCTCAAAAAAAAGAGGGCAGGATTGAGTATGACTGTGTCGTAGGTCCTGCAATGGGCGGAATTATTCCCTCCTATGAATTCGGCCGCCAGCTCGGTGTTCCGTCCTTTTTCACTGAACGTGATGACGACGGGAACATGGTTCTCCGCCGCGGCTTTGAAGTAACAAAGGGTATGAAAATAATATTGGCAGAAGATGTTATAAGTACCGGTAAATCGACTCTGGAAGCTGCTAAGGCCTTGGAAGCGCTGGGCGGCGTTATTGTTGCCTCGGCCTGCATTGTTGACCGCAGAACTAAGGATGCAGAAAATCCTTTTTCATGGGAAATCTTTTCTGCACTTCGGCAGCCTGCTGTTATGTATGAACCCTCTTCCTGTCCTCTTTGTACATCGGGAGAGCTGCCCCTTGTAAAACCCGGTTCCAGAAAGAAGTTCTAAGTATGAATACCTGCTCTGGTTCAAATTCCATTGAGCCGGATACCGAATATTTTCTCATTGCCGACATGGGAACAACAAATCTTGTTGTTTCCAGCGGCATAGAAACCGTAAGAATAAAAAACCCCCAAACCCGCTATGGCTCCGATATTGTTTCTAGAATATACTATTCACTAAAAAACGGTCCTGAAGCTCTTCAATCTGCATTGCTCAAGGGCTTACTTGATGGTTTTAGACTTTTATATGAAAAAAGCAGGAATTCAACAGCTCAAGCCGGTTCCAGTAAACAGCCGTTTATCTTTCCTGTACAGAATATTGTTTTAACCGGTAATACTGTTATGATGCATTTTCTTACAGGATTGGACACCAGCGGCATGGCAGCTTTTCCCTTTACTCCTGTATCTTTTTTTGATTATGAATGTATCGTGTCTCAAATTTTTCCTGCACTTGATTTTTCTTTATGGTCTTCAATTTTTTCTCCCGAAACAAGGGTCTATCTGCCTCCCTGCATCGACTCGTTCACGGGTGCAGATCTTGTCTGCGCTTCTGCCGGCTGCGGTTTATATGGTTCATACAGCGCTTCAGCAGAAGAAAATACCGGTCTTAATGATATTAAAGATTCATCCCGTCTTCTGATAGATATTGGTACCAATACCGAGATACTGCTTGTTCATAAGGGTAACTATTTTGCCTGTTCCACGGCAGCAGGTCCTGCCTTTGAAGGGGGCTCAATAAAAAGCTCCCTTCGCGGTTCAGAACTTCTTCATTCCTTAGGTCTTATGCTGGATCAGGGACAAATGGATACTACAGGAATGCTGCTGCAGGACAAAACCTTATTATTCCAATCCGATGTTCGCCAGCTTCAGCTTGCAAAGTCCGCAATTTGTGCAGCAGTAGAAACCCTGCTTCATGAGGCTTCTGTTTCATCTAGTGCTATTTATGAAGTATTTTTATGCGGTGCCTTCGGAACCAATATTGTAAGCTCGGACATAGTTAAGACAGGTCTTTTGAATACGGATCTGGCTCAAAAAATAACAGTTAAAGAATCCGCAGTTATTGAAGGCTCTCTAATCCTTGCAAAATCTAAAGAAATACGACGTCTAACCGCCTGTCAGGCGAAGGCTACAAAGGTAATTCAGCTTGCAGATAACAGTTTTTTTGCAAAAGAATATATTGAATGTATGAATTTTTAATTAGTTGATTATGTATTGAAAAAAAAAGCACTGCAAAAAACTGCAGTGCTTTTTATTTTTAACTGTCAAAGGAGACAGCTCTTTTTAGCGATTATCTTGCGTATTCAACAATACGTGTTTCACGTATCATTGTTATCTTAATTCTTCCAGGATACTTAAGATCATTTTCAATTTGTTTTGCAATGCTTCGTGCCAGTTCTTTTACGTCCCCGTCAGGAATCTTCTCATTGTTAACCAGAACGCGAAGTTCACGGCCTGCTTGAATTGCATAAGCCTTTTCAACACCTTCAAAGTTTTCTGCAATGCCTTCAAGATTCTCAAGACGCTTGACGTAATTGTCCATCGTCTCTCTTCGGGCGCCTGGACGGGCTGCAGAAATAGCATCGGCAATTTGAACAATAATTGCTTCAATACAGCACGGCTCAACATCGTTATGGTGAGATCCGACGGCATTAATAACCTTTGGATCTTCTCCCATTTTTCTAACCATGTCCATACCGACTTCTGCGTGGTTAAGATCAGAATCAGATTCTGCACCCTTGCCTATGTCGTGAAGAACAGCTGCACGTTTTGCCAGTTCCTTATTTGCACCGATTTCTGATGCAATCATACCGGCAATGACAGCTACTTCCTTTGAATGCATCAATACATTTTGTCCGTAACTGGTTCTAAAGTACAGTCTTCCCAGAGCGCGAACTCCATCCTGATTCATGTTATGAATGCCGAGATCAAAGAGTACTTTTTCGCCTTCTTCGTAGATCTTATGCTGAATTTCCCGGGTAACTTTCTGAACAATTTCTTCAATTCTTGCCGGATGAATACGTCCGTCAGTAATTAAGCGTTCGAGAGATACCTTTGCAATTTCTTTGCGTACCGGATCAAAACAGGATATAACGACAGCTTCCGGAGTATCATCAATAATAATATCTACACCGGTTAGTGTTTCAAGCGTGCGGATATTTCTTCCTTCACGTCCGATAATTCTACCCTTCATTTCATCGCTTGGAAGAGAAACTGTTGCAACTGTAATGTCGCTTGTAGTCTCTGTTGCAATACGCTGAATAGTTGCAACAAGAATGTCGCGCGCCTTCTTTTCTGAAGAGAGCTGAGCTTCCTGTTCGACTTTGTTTAATAGAACCTGTGCATCATGACGGGCTTCGTTTTCGAGGTTTTGGATAATGAGATTTTTAGCTTCCGGGGCAGTTAATCCCGAGATTCTTTCCAATTCCTGTATATAACGTTTTTCCTGCGTCTCTAATTCATCTTCTTTCGTACTTATTTGTTTTTCACGGTTTTCAAATACTTTCTCTTGTTCATCAAGAGTTATAACACGTTTATCAAGAGTCTCCTCTTTCAAAATAAGCCGTCTTTCAAAGCGCTGAAGTTCACTTCTCCGCTCTCTATTCTCCCGCTCTTGTTGATTTCGCTCTCGAATGAGTTGATCTTTCGCTTCTAATAAAATTTCTTTTTTTTGAGCCTCTGCTTCCTTTATAGCATCCTGCTTAACACGTTCTGCTCTTTGTTCCGATGCAGATAGTTGAAATCTGGCGTAAAGCCAGCGAATAGTCCATCCAAGAACAATTCCAGCAACTGGGAGACCGATACATAACAATATGTTCATTAGGGTCCTCCAAACTAGATTAGTTCAGACTAGAGAATAGCATAAGTTGAATTACTTGTCAAATAAAAGATTAGAAGGATGCTCAAGCGGTATAAAGGGTGATGAATCGTACTAAAGGTTACTGCAGGGTAAAGTAATGTAAAAAAAAGACGTTTATGCGCTACATTCTAAATTCCTCACCTAAGTATATTTTTCTTGCAATTGGAGACTCAAGAATTTCTTCCTTTGAACCTTGTGCAACAATTTGTCCTGTGCTTATGATTATTGAACGGTGCGTAATTTCTAATGTGTCGCGCACATTGTGGTCTGTGATGAGTACTCCGATTCCTCTTTGCGCTAAAAGTTTTACCATCGATTTAATGTCGTTAATAGCAATAGGGTCAATTCCTGCAAAGGGTTCATCAAGCAGGAGAAATTCCGGTTCAATAGCGAGCGATCTTGCTATTTCTGTTCTTCGCCTTTCGCCTCCGGACAGAGTATAGGCCTGCTGTTTGCGTATTCTTTCAATGTTGAATTCTTCAATAAGCTCATCCAAATGCCTAAGCTTTTCTTTATGCGTTAAATCTCTTCTTGTTTCTAATATTGACCAGATATTCTGCTCTACCGTTAGTTTCCGGAAAACCGAGGGTTCCTGAGGAAGATAGGAAATACCAAGGCGGGCGCGCTTATACATGGGCAGTTTAGTTATGCACTGATCATTTAAAAAGACATCCCCTTGGCTCGGCCGGTAAAATCCGACAATCATATAAAAACTGGTTGTTTTTCCTGCACCATTTGGGCCTAGAAGTCCTAAGATCTCTCCTGTATGCATTGAAAAATCAACACCGCGAACAACTTCTTTTTTCCCGAAGCGTTTGTATAAACTTGTAACTTTTAATTCACTCATGTTTCACCTTATAACGGTCCTTATTTAACTGGCGGTCTTTGCATCCTGCGTTGTAGTATCAGCCGGTTTTTCGCCCGGAGCCTCGTCTTTAGTCTCCGAATTTTCCTCTTCATCTGAATCAACAACAGATCCGCGAACTTTTCCGTCAAGGGTAATTTCTTCTGTATCAATGTTCAAAAGTATTTCCTGTGCGCGGAAAATATCGTCTTTTCGGACTATTTTCGGATTACCGGTAAGGGTTACCAGCTGATTTTCCTTGTTGTACACCGCTATAGAGCTGGTACATACGCTGTCTTTACTTATCAGCTCAACCTTAACCTGCATGACTGCAATTTCTGTATCCTGATTGTACTCTATAATTTGAGCTTTGGCCTTTACTTCATTATCTATATCATCGAGAAAAACATCACCCTCAAGAACTGCAATTTTTGTATCGCGGTTAAACTTCATGGTTTCACAGGTAAAATCAAAATTTGATGTTAAATTTTTTCCCTTAATTGAGCCGCGTGCGGTAATAAAACGGAAATCCTTGCCTGTCATCTCAATTTCATCTGCAAATATTTCCATATCATCAGTTTTAATATAAGCGCTGCCGCTTAAAAGGGTATATTCATTTTGCTCGCTTGTATTGCCCTTCATGGAATTTGCCTTAAAAGTTATAACTTCTGCGGTACTATACAGGCATAAAAACATGAGAATAATACTCAGCACAGACAGTTTGTTTTTTTTCATTTATTCGTTTATTCCTGTAGTTATTGTACCTTCAGCATTCTCGGTTATTGTGTAATTCCTGCTTACACCGCTGGCCGCAAGGCCGTAACCGGTCATTACTAATGAAGTATCTGTTTTCTTGTCGGGTTCTGCATATTCGGGATTATTCATCCTTAATCCTGTCGTAATAGTAATAAGTTCACCTTTTCCGCTTGCAAGCTGCTCTGTTTTATTATTCCACCTGAGCGTCATGCTTTCAATTTGAAAATCCTGTTCATACGATGTTACTTTTACATTCTCGCTTAAGATATAGATATCTTCATCGTTATCTGCAGAAAGTAAACCGCATAGACCTTCAATACTTATTTTATTTTCATCGTTATACACAGCGAAACTGACGTTTTGGGCGAATACAGCATCTTTATCGCGGTACTGCTCAAGCTTTTCTGCTTTTATTTCGTTATCCTTTTTTCCTTTCTCTATTTTTACCATCTGTACATTTTCAAAAATAAATTCAGGAGCCCAGGAATCGTCGTCGCTGACATTTCCATAATTTAAAGAACAGCTGCAGAGGATAATTGTTACGCATAAAAAGAAAGGAGTTTTTTTTCTCATTGCTTTTTTAGAGCGCTTTTTAAAAATGCAGTAAAAAGAGGATGGGGTTTTGTCGGTTTTGAAATAAATTCCGGGTGGTACTGTACCCCGATACCCCAGGGGTGATCCTTCCATTCAAAGGCGGCTGCCTGATCATCTCCGGATGTTAAGGCGCTAATAACTAAGCCGTTTTTTTCCATGTCCGCAGTATATTTTTTGTCAAAAGCATATTTTGAACGGTGGCGCTCTTCTATGCTCTGAGCCTTATATACAGCTTCGAGCTTTGAACTCTTTTTAATTGTAATCGGCATACTCCCGAGTCTCATAACTCCCGCAGCGGCAAATCCCGCCTGTTCTTCCGGAAGACTGATAAGCGGATAGCTTGTATTTTGTATGAATTCGGTAGAGTCTGCATCCTGCCATTTTAAGAGTGTGCGGGCTGTTTCTATTGCCATGATCTGCATGCCTAAATCTATTCCCAAATAGGGAATGTTGTTTTCCCGGGCATATTTTACAGAAGCAAGAAGACCTAAAAATCCGCGCTGCCCGTAGTTGCCGGGAATCATTATTGCATCAACATCTTTGAAAAAGGATGAAGGATTATTAGAGCTTTCTATGGTTTCTGCATCAATTTTCTTAATAATGAGTTCTGCATTACATCCTGTAACTGCAGCGTGGAATAAAGATTCCCTTACAGACTTATAACAGTCATCAAGGTAATTTTTTTGTCCCAGCATACCAACGGTAATAGATGCTTTTGGATTATTAAGGCGTTTTAAGAAATTTGTCCATGAGCTTATATCAGTTTTATGATCCGAAAGCCCCAGTTTTTCCATAATCTTGGCATCAAGCCCTTGCTCATGAAACAATACCGGAAGCTCATAAATCGTTTTTTCAACATCAATGGAGGTAAATACGCAGTCCTGTCCTACATTGCAGAAAAGCGCAATTTTTTTACGCAGATCTTCATCGAGAGACACTTCGCTCCGGCATAATAGAATATCAGGCTGAATTCCAATTTCCTGCATATTTTTAACTGAATGCTGGGTCGGCTTTGTTTTTAATTCTCCGCCGGTGACCATGGGAACGAGGGTCAGGTGCATGGAAAGGGCATTTGTCCTGCCCATTTCGCGTATGAGCTGCCGGGAAGCTTCCAAAAAAGGTATGGATTCAATGTCTCCGACAGTTCCTCCAATTTCTACGATGACTACATCTGCATTGGATTTCGCACCTACATTTAAAATTCTCCGTTTAATTTCATCCGTTATATGAGGAATAACCTGTACCGTTCTGCCGTTATAGCGTCCGGCCCGTTCATTTTTAATTACTTCTTCATAGATTTTACCGGTAGTTACAGAGTTGGCCTGAGACAGCGAAACATTGGTGAACCTCGAATAATTTCCTAAATCGAGATCTGTTTCTGTACCGTCATCGGTAACATAGACTTCTCCATGCTGATACGGACTCATGTTTCCTGCATCAACATTTATATAGGGATCACATTTCATCATTGCAACAGATAACCCGCTGCATTCTAAAAGACTGCCTAACGAAGAGGCGGCAACCCCTTTGCCTAAACTCGAGCACACACCGCCCGAGACAATTATATACTTGCTCATTCGCTAATTTTCCCATCTAGCATGATTTTTGTCAACACTGATAACATTATCATTTACTTTTTTTTATTCATATTGTACAATTACCCCATGCCTGATTTACTTACGGATGCAGACTTTGATCTATTTAGAAAAGTCATCTACGACGAAAGCGGAATAACTTTTTCTTCCTCCAACCGGTCAATACTGGACAGCAGGCTAAAAGAACGATTACGGGATAAGCAACTGTCTTCTATTACAGACTATTATAAGCTTATAATGTCGAATAAAGAAGAAATGAAAACAATGCTCGATGCGGTTACGACCAATTTGACCCGTTTTTTTAGAAATCAGCCCCATTTTGATGCCTTTATTAATTATGTAGTTCCTCATGTTCTGGAAAATAAAAAAGCAAAAAACGATACCAAGCTTAGAATTTGGAGTGCAGGCTGTTCGACAGGTGAAGAACCCTATACTATTGCAATGATACTTAAAGAAATACTTCATCCTCCTTATTCGTTTGAAATTGTTGCTTCAGATATTTCGTTAAAGTCTCTCATGGTTGGAAAACAGGGCTTTTATTCAGATGCACGTATTGCAGGTATTCCGGATAACTATCTTGCAAAGTATTTTACCAAGGTTGCAGGCGGGTTTCAGGTCAAAGATGAGATTATGAAAACAATCCGTTTCGATTATCATAACTTAAAAAATGATTCGGGTTTGCGTAATCTTGATGTTGTTTTCTGCCGTAATGTATTAATATATTTTGATGAAGCCGCTCAAATGGCTACAGTAAACCGTTTTTATGATTCACTTGCAGCTAAAGCGTATCTTTTCATAGGACACTCAGAATCTTTATTCGGAATGAATACAAAATTTGAATTTCTTAAAACAGAGTGGGCTTGTTTGTATCAGAAGAATGTGTAAGAGAGGGTGAGTATGGATGCAATTTCTGTTCTTATAGTTGATGACTCAGCGCTCATGCGGAATCTAATCGGACGCATTGTTGAAAGTACTCCGGGACTGGCTGTTGCCGGAAAGGCAATGAACGGTTCTTTTGCTATTGATAAAATTCCTCTTGTAAAACCTGATGTTATTGTTCTTGATATTGAAATGCCCGTGATGAACGGTGTTGAATTTCTAAAAGAAAGAAAAAAGCGCGGAATTGATATTCCTGTTATTATTCTGTCGAGTATTGCCCGTGAGGGCGCCTCTGTTACAATGGAGTGTCTCGCTCTCGGTGCAAGTGATTTTATAACCAAGCCTTCCGGCTCCGATTCTGCAGACATTTCCAAGGTTGCACACCGCCTGGCGGAACTTCTTTTGCTTTTCGGCGGTCAGTATGCTAAAACACATCAGAAAAAAATTGAATTGAGGGATCCGGCAGCGCCTCTTATTCTTCCTTCTGCTTCTCCAAGCCCGGTACGTGCTGCCCTTGCCGTTAAAAAACCTGCAGGACCCGTAGTTCCCCTTCGTGAAGGCGGTAAAATAGAAATTATAGCTATTGGAATTTCGACCGGGGGTCCTAATGCCCTGCGCGAAGTTTTTGCCAAAATAGATCCATCAGTTAGCCAGCCCATTGTAGTTGTCCAGCATATGCCGGCAGGATTTACCGAAGAATTTGCAAAAAGTCTGAATACCATTTGTCCTCTTGAAGTAAAAGAAGCAAAAGAAGGAGACTTATTAAAAAAGGGCCGTATTCTTATAGCTCCGGGTAATAAGCACATGACTGTTGAGCAGCGGACCCTTGCTTCCATAGTTCACCTTTCAGATGCAGAACAATGCAACGGACACAGACCCTCGGTAGATGTTCTGTTTGAATCTGTTGCAAAACAGTATCAAAACAGAGCATTGGGTGTAATAATGACTGGTATGGGAAAAGACGGTGCTGTCCAGCTGGCAGAAATGAGAAAGCAGGGATCGTATACGCTCGGGCAGGATGAAGAAACCTCAATTGTATACGGGATGCCGAAGGTCGCATTTGAATACGGCGGGGTACAGAAACAGGTTCCGTTGTCTGCAATGGCTGCAGAAATAAGCAGTCTTGCTTTAAAGCACTCTTAACAGTATTAAGCCTTAATTATCTTACAGTTCAAGAATTTCTGCTATTTCGCTTTGGCCCTGTGAGGGTGAAAGTCTTCCTATAATAATAACCATTATGCCTGCAATTCCTAACCCCGACAGGACTCCGGCGGCTTTGATGCCTTCTGTGGGGGTAAATCCTAAAAATGATGCTATGAGTCCGGCAATAAAAAATCCGGCTACTGCTGAAATTACGGGGAACCCCAGCGAGACAGCAGCCTGAACGGCTTGATGCTTAAGTTTTGCACTGATGCGTACAACGCAGCCTATGGATACAGGCAGTCCGAGCGGATTTGTAACGGTAAAGGGTTCTCCTCTTTGAGAGCATGAACCATGTTCACATCCTATACATGCATCGCTTATAAGCGGTACAACAGTAATTTTTTTTCCGGAAATTTCAATAATGCTTGCTTTTTCACGCATAATACGCTCCAGGTGCAGTTAATTTCTTTAAACGGTCATTACACTCAAGCGCCCCTTGTTTATTCCCCAGTTCTGTATAAGTATCGCGTAAATTATACAAGGCGTCATAATAATGAGGATACAAGGTAACGGCTTTTTCAAAAGAGGTGCAGGCTTCCTGATAATTGCTTTTAGAAAAGTGTAATACTCCTATAGTATTCCATATGTGTGCATTATTCGGGTTAATATCCAGTGTATCTATACAGGTGTCGAGAGCTAGTTCCGTTTGTCCGAGAGAAAAATAAATAAGTGCAAGGGTTTCCATTACCTCTTCATCATCAGGGTTTATTGCGTTTGCTTGAAGGAGAGCCTGTTTTGCACCCTCTAAATCTCCCAAATCGCGGTACGTTACACCCATGTTAAACCACAAAAGATAGTTTTCCCTCTCTATTGCAATAGCCCTTTTAAAGCATGCTATTGCCTCAGGATAATCTCCCTGGGAGGCGAGTTCAATTGCTTGTGTGTTTAATGTCTCCGGATTTTCCTGCATAGTTTACTCCGCCTGTTAGTGTAAGTCATTTAGTTAAAAAACTCAAGTCAAAGAATGTTACAATTGGAGAATCTTACATTCATCGTCTGGCGCATTCTTTTTTACGGTCTTTGTCTTAATGCTACATTTGCTCAAACAGATTATAAATATCGCGGGCGGCTTGAGAATCCTTATAGGTGTTCAATATGCTGGAACAGGAATCGGCAATAAGCTTTTTGCCGAGTTTTTGGGCTTCGCTTAATGCATCGGATTGTTCAACAATAGCTATACATTCTTCTATGGCAGAAGATGAAGAACCTTCCTGTGCTGCACGCTTAAAGCAATCCATGACGGCATTAAAATCCTGCGGGCGTTTTTCAAGGTGAAGCAGTATGGGCAGACTTTTCTTACCCTCGATTATGTCATCGCCTCTTTTCTTACCCTTATTACCGCTGGTTAAGTTAATATAATCATCAAGTATTTGAAATCCTACACCAATATCCGATGCAAGGGAGCCCATAGATTCTGATTGTTCAATGCTGCCGCCGCCGCATATAATTCCAGCCTTTGCAGATAAACTAGCCAATGTACCGGTTTTCATTTTAACCATAGCCCTGTATTCATCGGCTTGAGGCACAATCGTATTATTGTTATGCCACAAAATATCCATGGCCTGTCCTAAATGCAGTCTTCTTAATTCTGTGTGCAGTATTTTATACAGAGTCAGGTGCATCTCTTTTGCATGAACGCTTTTGTCTGCATCAAATACCGCATCGAGGCATGCAGAGGAGGCAAAATAAAGCCAGGATCCTGCATTGAGTGCTGTATCGAGTCCATATGTTATGTGTGCTGCAGGTTTTCCCCGTCTCATGTCGGAAGAGTCTTCTATGTCGTCATGAATTAAACTTGCAGTATGAACAAATTCTACCAGGGGGGTTAAGGAGAAAGCCCGTTCAATATCAGTCTCTTTATTTGATACCAGCTGTGAGCATAGAACAAGAAGCAGCGGCCTCCATCGTTTTCCGTCAGAGGTGACCAGTGATCTGCAGGGTTCTGCTAATTGATAAAAATGCTGATCCTTTACTGCAGGACAGAGAACCGAAAACATTTGTTCTTTCCATTGTGAATTGTAAAGACTTGGAAGAAAACGATCTAAAACGCCTTCTATTTTCTCCAATTTTGCTGTATAATTATCGTGCATGTAGGTAAGTATACTTGATAAAAGAGAAATTTGTAATAGGTAAAGGATTTTATGGCAGCGAACAGTTACGAAAAGCCGGACTATTGGTCAAAAAAGGCATTTACAGAGGGTTATCCGGCGCGTTCTGTGTACAAATTAAAAGAGATTGATGAAAAATTCGGTATGTTAAAGAAAAATACCAGAATCCTTGATCTTGGAGCTGCTCCGGGAAGCTGGACTGTCTTTGCTCTCCGGATGCTCGAGGGCAGCGGCTATGTGACTGCAATCGATCTTAGTCCCTTGGCAAAGGACGTTAAGGGAGATAATCTAACCTTTATTCAGGGAGATTTGTATGATGAGCGGGTTAGAAATCATGCGCTTTCACTTGGACCGTATAACTCGCTTATTTGTGATGCTGCACCCGCTACCACAGGAAACAGACTCATAGATACTGCCCGTTCAACCGGTTTAGTAGAGCTTGCTTTATTTTATGCGCAGGAAATGCTAAAGTCCGGGGGGAATTTTGTCGTTAAAGTATTTCAGGGGGGGGATCAGCAAAATCTTCTTACCCAAATGAGGAAAATATTTAAGACTGCGCGCGGTTTTAAACCCGAAGCCTGCCGTTCCGAATCATTTGAAACGTATTTAATTGGACTTGATAAAAAGGAATAATTATGAAGAGCGAAAGCTTTTTGAAGTCAGTATGCTGTATTTTTTTTGTAGTAACTCTTTTAATTTCCTGTAAAGAAACAAAAACAGGGCAGGGCGGTTTTGAATCTCCCAGCGGAAATCCTATAACCAGCGATGCTATTTCAAATGCAGGTCTTTCAGGTATATCTTCAACGGTAAGTCTCAGCACTGCTGAAGACAATGATGAAGAGCAAATTCCTGAGCTTGAGTACACCGTGTATCGTGTCAGACAGGGCGACATGATCGGTATTCTTGCAGAAAAATTTAATCTTACCCAGGATACTCTTATTAGTGTGAACTCTATTAAACAAACACGTTTAATTCAGATAGGTCAATATTTAAAGATTCCCTCTATGCCGGGTATTCTTTATACAGTAAGAAAAGATGGTGAAACGCTCGATTCAATAGCCAGAAAATATGAAGTTAATGCAGAGAAATGCGCCTATGTAAATAAGGTTTCTATAAGCCAGACTCTTTCTGCAGGCACTTCTCTTTTTATACCCGATGCAGAACTTGACTGGGTTACACGGCAGGAAATAAATGGTGATTTATTTATAAGACCTATTAAGGGTTCGTACTATTTTTCATCATATTTCGGCTGGAGAAACAGCCCTTTCACCGGACAAAGATCCTTTCACAATGGTATAGATATGGCCGCTTCGAGAGGCACCTATATTTATCCTGCTTTGTCGGGAGTTGTGACAACTGTATCTTACGATAATGTGTACGGAAATTATGTTATTGTAACCCATCATTCAGGGTATAAAACTCTGTACGCTCATATGAGTGAGGTGCTTACAGCAAAAGGACGCAGTGTTTCAACTGACACACGCATAGGCAGAGTTGGAAATACGGGTATGAGCACGGGCGACCATCTTCACTTTACAATTTTTAAAAATGGTACTGCAGTTAATCCTGTAAATTTATGGCGGTAAACTGCGGAACTGCAGCTATACCGCTGGCAATAGTTATAAAGATATTTGAAGGTTTTTAAGCTTCTTTATAAAAAAATCCATGTTGCCTGCAACAAAAAGAGCCAGATAGGCTGTAATAACAGCTGCAAAAACAAGGTATACAGAAACGGCGATTTGAGAATTTTGTGAATAAGAGTTTATACCGAAAAAAAGCATTGCAAAAATCATAACTAAGCCGGATATAACCCATCTTTTTAAAGATACTTTATTAAACACAGGTTCTTCCACTGTATAATTGGGAATTACGGCCTTCATTATTGAGGTAATTGAGTCACTGGTAATTGGAACAGGAATAGAAAGAGGTTTTGTACATGCCTTATCTGCAATGGTGAGCAGACGTACTTCTGTTCTGCATTTTTTACAAGCCAATAAATGAGCCGTGATTTTTAGAGGTACGTGCTCATGCCGGTCGAGAAGCAAATAATCGTGCATTATTTGTCCGCATTTTTCTACGTTCATTCAAACTCCTACAAGAAGCAGTTATTATCTGCTTTTACATAGATGCGTATTCTGCTAGAGAATCTTTTAGAATCTTTTTAGCTCGGAATATGTGAGATTTTACGGTGTTTACCGGCAGCTCCAACACATCGCTTATTTCGTTATGGCTCATATCGTTAAAAAAGTACAGATCCAAACACACCGCATAACGTTCCGGTAATTCTGCTATTGCTTCGCGTACAGCCTGGGCAGTTAGTTTTCGCAATTGCCGGTCTTCAGGTCCTAAATCCCCGTCTATAATTTCAAAATCATCACTTAAAGAAACATATTCTTTGCGTCTTTTTACTGAATTTACCGCAGTATTGTACGCAATCCTCATAAGCCAGGTGGAAAAAAGCGATTCGCCTCTAAAGGTACTTAGGTGGGCATACACCTTGATAAAAACTTCCTGTATGAAGTCGTCGGTGTCGCTTGAGTTTTTAAAAAAACCCATACCAAAAGCACGGACTTTCTTTTCATAAAATGAAACAAGCCGTGCAAAAGAACGTGAATCGCCTGCGCAGGCAGAACTTATAAGAGACTTATCCCTTTTCTCAATTATAGCTCTTTCCATGCTTCGGGTGTTATCTATGTTGTTATGAAGGTTTGAGCTATTCAAACCTGCTGTCCGTTACTCATTAACCGTATTCTTGTTTTTTGGACTAAGTCTGTAAAAGACAATTAAGCAAATGCCTAAAACACAGGGTATTAATCCTCCAAGCAAGGCATAAGAAATTCCTTCGAGTATTGCAAATAAGATTGTTAGAACGAATCCGGTACCGGCCAGCAGCAGACCTGCCAAAAGTGAAAATACCCGTAAATCAAAGCGGACAGGCTTGTAATTTCCTGTCTGAATTAAAAGGCTTATTTGCTTATGTCTCCACATAAAGTAGAAAAACATAACCACTCCGCCAATTACAATGCCGATAACCGGTATAATCGATACAATCACTTGAGCGGCAGGTACCATGGTTGCAGTGCTCATATATTCCTCCAACAAATAATTAGACACAATAATGCCGGGAAGGTTGCATTATCAGTCTAAAATAATAAATTCTTCAAAAAAGAGGGCCGATACATCGCCCATAACAAGTTCTTCATTAATTAAAGTCAGTAAATCGTTTTTAATTTTTAGTTCCCCGTCTTTTTTTAATTGTTCTGCACTATGTTCTGAGAAGTATTCAATGATGAGGAGCTTGATTTTTCTATTTTTGAGTGATAGTTCTTCATAAAATTCATCATCATTGGAAGGATAGGGAAAGTAGGGCGTAACAATGACAGAAACAGACGGATCATCAGCGGTTGCAGCACGCAGGCGTCCGAGCTGAGAATAGACGGATGTTTGTTCATAATAGGTTTTCCCTTTTATAAGCTTTTCTGCAGAGGGATCAGAGTGACGGAGATTTGAACCTATATTGGACGGGCGCGCTGCAAAAACAAAGATAGTTGTTCCTGCAATTATTATAAAAATTGTAAGCGCAATAAAAATTAGTATTGAATGTATGCGTGCCATGGTGTAATTGTATCAGCCGTTTATGCTCATGGCAATAGGGGCTTTGAAGGCGGAGAAAAGAGTTTTGTCTCCAGAGCTTCACTCATTCTTGCCTTAATCTTAATAGCATCTTCTGTCCACTCGCTTGAAACAAGAATGCCGTTTTTACGAATTTCGTTAAGCAGTTCCGCATCATTCAGTTTTAGTGAATAGTCCTTAATTGTCCCGAATAAGGAATCTGCAATTGCATCAATTAAAGACTCAAAGCCTGCGCCGTTTTTGGCACTTACTTCTAGTGCATTTATTTCTGTTTCTCTAATGCGTGAAAGTGAAAAGTTCCGTTCACATTCTTCTTTATCGGTTTTATTTAGAATAAGCAGCCGTTTGTTTTTGTCTGCACCAATTTCTTCCAAAACAGAGCAAACTGTTTCATACTGACCAAACACATCGGTATCTGATGCATCGAGCACAATGAGCAGGAGGTCTGCACGGACTGCCTCTTCGAGCGTAGACTTAAAGGCATCGATCAAGGTGTGCGGGAGATTTCGTATAAAACCGACTGTGTCTGTGAGCAGAATGCTGGTGCTTCCGGAAAGAGAAAGCCGTCTTGTTGTCGGGTCAAGAGTTGCAAAAAGCTTATCTTCAACAAATACACCCGAACCGGTTAAACTGTTGAGCAGGCTCGACTTTCCTGCGTTTGTGTATCCAATAAGGGCGCATGAAGGAAGCGGAATTTTTTCCCTTCTTTTTCTCATGGTCTCTCTTTCTTTGAGTACTTTCTTTAACTCATCCTTTATTTGAGCAATCTGGTCTTTAATGTCACGCCGGTCAATTTCAAGCTGTGTCTCTCCTGATCCCTTTGAACCGTAGCTTCCTCCTCTTTGACGGGCCATGTCTCCGTAGCTGTGGGCTAAACGCGGCATAGCATACTGCAGCTGGGCAAGCTGTACCTGAAGAACTGCTTCTTTAGTTTGAGCTCTTTGTGCAAAAATACGTATAATAACTTCGTTTCTGTCAAACACCGGGAAATTTGCTTCTTTTTCCCAGTTTCTCTGCTGCGTTGGAGAGATTTCAAAGTCGAGAATTATGCATTCTGCCTCTGCTTCTTTTGCCAGGGCAATTACTTCGTGCGTTTTTCCTGTACCTATTCCGAACTGCGGTGTCGGGATGTATTTCGAAAGCAGTATAGAACCGCTGATTTTCATTCCAAGGGTTTTTGCAAGCCCGTGAAGTTCGCTTATTGGATAGGTACCGTCGTCTTTTCCTACGAGGAATGCTCGTACCGGATCTTCTTGTGTATTCTGTAATTCACTCATCAGAGGTATTATACAACAAAATGGAGATTTTGTAATGAAAAGGTGCAAAAGAGTGTTATTTTCTCTTTAATTTTGTCCGATAATTTATTATAGTCATATCTGCGGGGAGGAATTGTGTCGTCCGGACAAAAAGCTGCACTTAGTTTATTAATATCTGTTCTCTTATTTGCAGCCTTTACAGTAGCAGCCTTTGCAGGTTTATTTTCCATCCTGGAAACGAGGTATTATCAGCCTGCAGTAGTGTCCGCCATGGAATCGAAACTCTCATCCATATCTCAATCTTTTAATGATTATTCCGACAGCCATATAAAAAGATTTTCTTCGTTTGCCCTCTCCCTTTCTGTAAAAAGGAGCTCTCTTCCTTCTCAAACAGCCGAAGATATTCAGACACGTGAAGATTTATCGGGCTTGCTGATGAGTGAAACTTCCGGGCTTAAGGGTATTAGAGTTATAGGAAGCGACGGAAGAAAAATTCACTACAGCACTTTTTCGCAGGACGTTCTTCGTAAACAGCAGAATTTAATTAACTATGAAAACTACGAAAAACTCGGTGAAACACCGTATGAAACACTGCAATGCACTGAAGACCAAAAGAGCAGACTCATCCTTGACAGTACAAACGACCGGCTTATTTACTCCTTTGTTTTTTATGATGCATTTGATATTCTGCAGGGCACTATAGCTTTTTATGTTGAATCCCAGGACTTCAACCGGTATCTGCTCATGCAGAACCTCATAACCGTAAGTGAAAAATCATTGCTTCTTCATAATAAGGGTTTTGTATTCGGTATAGCTCAGATTGGACAGGAGCTTGTATCGGAAGAAATTGGAAAAAAATGGAGTGAGGGTTTATACGGTACAGAAAGACTCATAGATGCACAGCAGTTTTCCTTTTTAATGCTCTCAAATACAAATAGCCCGAAGGCTGTTATTGCAGAAGTTTT
>ENA-UPXM01002948-UPXM01002948.1-activated-sludge-metagenome-genome-assembly--contig:-NODE-2948-length-19269-cov-6.861767_pt1 | contig 19269 bp, 17 predicted proteins | sample MGYA00238178_ERZ772708 | MGnify/ENA primary metagenome ERZ772708 (study PRJEB29002, sample SAMN05720212) | activated sludge metagenome | isolation source: anaerobic digester from wastewater... | reverse complement strand
TGATGGTAACTATTCTCCTGACCTCTGGTGGTAAAAATTAGCCCGGCCCTAACACAATTAGTTCTTTTGGTTTTCTATTTACTCAATAGTTGACTCCTGAGATCAGTATTTCTTAAAAGCCTTGATCGACTTTTTCCTTTCATCATGTGGCCTCCACTCGATTCACTCTCACCTCATGTACAATCCCCCGTTGACATCCAACGCTATCCCTGTAACATAGCTGGACAGATCGCTTGCCAAGAAAAGCACGGCATCGGCAATATCCTCAGGGACCCCAAAACGACCGAGAGGAATAGTGAGTTTGGGATCGTCTTTCGGATCGGTCAACCAGCTCAAACCCTTGGCCATTTCCGTAAGAGTCCTTCCGGGACATACTGCATTGCTGGTGATGTTGTATTGGCCGCCATTGAGCGCAAAGCTCTTGGCAAGATTGATGACACCTGCTTTTGATGCGGAATAACTGGCTGAAGACCCACGTCCTCCCCGTTCTCCGGCCATGGAGGAAATATGGACCAACCGGCCATAACGCTGCTCTTTCATGATCTTGAAAACCGCTTGTGAACAGAAAAAGACGCTCTTCAAATTGATGTCCTGCATTCGGTCCCACTGTTGATGCGTAATGCTCTCAATTGAAGCCGATTCAGTGATCCCTGCGTTGTTCACCCAGATGTCAATCCTTCCAAATAATGCGTGGATCCGCTCGACCTGCTTGGGAATGTTGTCAAAATCGGCCACGTTGAACACCATCGATTTCGCTTCATGGCCTTCTGCCGCCAGATCTTTCTCAAGTGTTTCAATTCCTTCAGCATTGATATCGGTCAAAACAACCTTTGCACCATATTCCGCCAACCGGCGAGCGATAGCCGCGCCGATTCCTCGTCCCGAACCTGTCACCACGGCAACTCTGCCTGCCAACAACTCTTTCATGTTTACTTACCTTCACCTCTAGTTTTCCAGAACACACCGCAATGCCCTGTTCCATCCTTCAATACACTGATTTCTGTCCTCATCGGACATGGTTGGTCGATACTCATGATACTTGTTCAAAGCCTCACGTGTTCGGTCATCATATAATCCTAAGGCCTGACCGGCTATCATCGCTACTCCGAAACAGGTCATCTCCTCATGATCGGGCACATGCACCGGACAGTTCAGGATGTCGCTTTGAAACTGCATGAGATACCTGTTTCTGACAGGACCGCCTGCGGCTTTCATGAATGGAATGGCGACCCGGGCATCCAGCGACATGGCTGAAACCACATCGGAGACCTGATATGCGATGCTCTCCAAGCAGGCCTTCACCAGTTCGGCTTTTCCCGTCAAACGGGACATCCCGTAAAACATCGCGTTGGACTCATTCTTCCAGTGTGGAGCTCCGATTCCCGAGAAGGCGGGAACAAGGTAAGTCCGATCTTCCTTATTTGCCTGCTCTGCCACCGAGCAAGTCTCCTGTGGAGACGAGACCAGCCCCAGGTCCTTGCATATCCACGTGATGACGGCACCCGAGTAATTGATCACACCATCGAAAATATATCGGATGCGTCCACCGACCTTCCATGCGATTGAAGTAAGCACCCCATGTTCGGATATGATGGGCGTATCTCCGAGGTTCATCATGACACAGCTGCCGGTACCATACCCGGTCATGCACATGCCCCTCTCATAACATCCCTGTCCGAACAGACTGGCATGAGAATCTCCTATGGCGCACCTGATCGGAATGGCCTTCTCAAACAACCCATCCATGTCGGTGAGACCAAAAGAGGCATCCGAATCACAGATTTCAGGAAGCATCGATTCAGGAATCCCCAACAGGGAGCAGACCCCGTCATCCCATGTGCCGGTACGGATATTCATCAACATCATGCGGGAAGCGTTCGAAAAGTCGGTTTTGTGGGAGGAGCCGTTGGTAAGGTTGTATATGACCCAGCTATCCATCGTGCCGCAACACAAACGGCCTTGTTCTGCCCGCTGCCTGACTCCGGGGACGTTCTCAAGCACCCACGCAATTTTCGGACCGGAAAAGAAAGGAGAAAGGCGCAATCCGGTTGTCGACTGGATGTAATCGGCGGCATCGGACAACCGGTCACAAATATCCTTGGCCCTGTTGCACTGCCACACAATCGAATTATACACCGGCTGGCCCGTTATGCGGTCCCAGATGATTACCGATTCCCGCTGGTTGGCCAACCCCATCCCGACTATCCGACTTCTGTCCACCTCGCTTTTTTCAAGAATGGCCTTCACGGCCAAACGGACATTTTTGACAATTTCCATCCCATCATGCTCGATGTAACCGCGCTGATCGATGATTTGGCGATGTGCAACGACCTCACTGGCGATACACTTGCCCCGTTCATCATAGAGCATAGCCTTGGTACCTTGAGTGCTTTGATCTATAGAAACAATATATCGCTTTTCCATGCCGGTTCTCCGTATCGTTCAATCATAAGTTGAGTGGATGCTTGCCCTCGATCACCGATGTATCATACTTGGCTTGATCTTTCTGAACGAACCCGGCGATTCTCACATATGGATTTTTCAAATGCTCGTGCAGATGGGAATCCTCTCCCCACTTGACCACCTCGAATTCCTTGTCGGAAGAAAAATCTATAGTAGTGATCGAAGTGTTTTCCAACCTGACCATTTTCCAGACTTCACGGATCGGGATTCCCAGCAGTTTTGACATGATCAACTGAATCGTCAGCATATGGGTCACGATCGCGATGCTTTTGCCGGCTTCTTTTTCAAGGATTTCTTTGAGGGCTTGGACTGACCTGTCTTGGACTTGTTTGAAACTCTCCCCGTCAGGCATGCGCAGTTCGTCGGGACGATGCTCCCACAATTCAATCATGCCGGGCCAGCGTTTCTCGATCTCTGTACGGACCAAGCCTTCCCACTGACCGCAATGTATCTCAGACAACTTGGGTTCCGGAATGACAGGGATATCCCGGCCGGCCAACACCTGCTCGGCCGTCTGCATGGCCCGCTTGTATGGACTCACGTAGATCTTGTCGATGTGCAGCTTGCTCATCGGGGACCATAAGCAGGAGGCCTGCTCAAGTCCTCGCTCATTCAAGGGGTTGTCGGTCGAGCCTTGGAATCGGTGCTGGACATTGTAGTCGGTTTCGCCATGCCTGATAAAGTATATTCGTGTTTTCATGTGGTCGCTCCCTCATATTTTGTGCAACGCGCTCTTGAATGCATCCAACGCCGCTTCCTTGACCATTTCCGACAACGAAGGATGAGCGATCACCAGATGCTTCCAATCATCGAATGTGAACCGCTTGGCGACAGCCGCGGTAGCCAGTGAAATCAATTCAGGCGCATGCTCACCGACAATCTGTACACCGACGGTATTCTTGTGCTGCTTGTCCATGATGACGTACACACTGCCTTTGGCCTCCTCGGCCAACGCCATGCCGTTGGCTTCATACGAGAAGGTGCCTACGACCGTTTCCACCCCTGCTTGCTCGGTGGTCTTGCCTACTGCGGCAAAAGCGGGAATCGTGTAAACACAGCGTGGCATTACGGAATCATCGTACGGTGTCTTCGTTTCCTTCGCGAGGATGGTATCTACAACCGACTCGGCCTCGGCGTACGCAGCATGAGCCAATTGATATCCCCCGATCACGTCGCCAATGGCATATACTCCATCGACGCTTGTCTGCAGATACCGGTCAACCTTGACTTGCTTCGAATCGGTGAGAGCTATTTTCGAGTCGGAAGCTATGCAGTCGGTATTGGGCTTTCTGCCGACCGCCATCAGAACCACATCCGATTCAACCGAGACTTCCTTGCCCCCTGTCATGAAAATCGTCCGGCATGCCCCATCTTTCTTTTCAATCCTGTTCACCCGCGCAGAAAGATGGAACGTGAAACCGGTTTTTTCCAAGGTCTTTTTCAGCTGGGCCACCGCTTGAGGTTGTTCTTGCGGCAACAGAGAATCCATCATCTCGATGACGGTAACCGTACTGCCGAACGAATTGAAAGCACTGGAAAGCTCAAGCCCGATTACCCCGCCTCCAATGACCACCAAACGGTTCGGGATGTTTTGGATGGCCAATAAATCCGTGGATGTAATGGCATGTTCGATCCCGGGAATATTGATCGTCGCCGGACGGGATCCGGTGGCGATCACGATGTTCTCGGCGGTGTATTGCTTCCCATCGCATTCAACCACTTTGCCGGCCTTCAGAATCGCTTCTCCCTTGAACACCGCAACGTTGTGATGCTTCAATAGCCCATTGACGCCCCCGACAAGCTTTTCCACCACTTTGGCCTTCTGACGCTGGATTTCTTTGAAGTTGAACATGCCGGCATCCTTATAGATTCCGGCTTCAGTCAACATTCTGATCTTTTCCAAGCCGCCCGCCTTGTCCAATAGATATTTGGTTGGTATGCAACCCACATTGAGACATGTTCCGCCAAAGGATTCTTTTTCGAATATCGCTACACGCATCGAGGCTTTTGCCGCCTTGATGGCGCATGCATATCCACCGGGGCCGCCACCTATCACCAATAAATCATACGTATCCATCACATCCATCCTATTACGTAAACATCATCACTGGATGTTCAAGAAGCGTCCGCAACGCATTGAGCAACCGGGCGGCGTAGGCTCCATCGATTATCCTGTGGTCGAATGACCCGGTGATTGTCATCATCTCGACCGGCTTGAAGCCGCTGCCATCCCAGACGGGTTTCATCTCGATGCTTCCGATGGCGAAAATCGCGCTTTCGGGTGGATTCACAATCGCCGTGAAATGATCGACGCCGTACATTCCCAGATTGGAGATCGTAACGCTGCCGCTTCCCATCTCGTCCGCAAGCAAAGCGCCTTTCCGTGCTTTCTCGATCAATGCTCTGCTGGTCTTGGCGATGTCCTGTATTGACAGCATGTCCACGTTCCTGATCACAGGCACGATCAATCCATCCTCGATCGCAACCGCCAGTCCTACGTTCGTATGCTCATATACCCGTATTTCGTCATGCTCATAACGAGCATTTATCAATGGGAAATCCTTGGCGACGACTGAAAGGGCTTTCGTGATGATGTCATTATATGAGACTTTGGTCTGACGCAAGACTTCCAGCTGCTTTTTCAGATCGAGCAGCTGACGCGCATCGACGGAAATGGTCACTTGGAAGGATGGAATCGTGGAGACGCTCTCCAGCATCCTTCGTGCGATCGCCTTTCTCATCCGACCCATCGGCATGACCGTGTATCCGAGTGCATCGTGCGGCCGGTCTTTCGCAGCCGCCAGCACATCTTGCCGCGTTATATACATGCCATTGGCCGGCTTTACGGTTCCAAGATTCACTCCCAATTCTTTAGCCAACCGTTTGCTGTTAGGCATTGCAGGAAAGCATTCTGCTTCAGCAGGCAGTTCCGGTTTTTCCAATGGCCGCTTCATGATCGGAATGAATCCATCGTCCTGTTCCTCTTGGGGGACAACCTGATCTTGCATGGTTTGAGCCGTCTCGCTTTCAGAACTTCTGGAATAGGAAGCCGCATCCTTCGCATCGCCGATAATGCACACCACATCACCGCCCTCGACCGTCTCGCCTTCTTTGGCGAGGATGTCGATGACGATGCCTGCCGCGAAACTTTCGACGGGAAGGATTGCTTTATCGGTTTCAGCCTCCAACAGAACATCGCCGCGCTGAATCTTGTCGCCCAGTTTGACTTTCCACTCGACGATTACCGCGGCATCGGTTGTCTGCCCGGCTTTGGGCATCCGAATTTCTTTAATCATCTCACACCTTCATCAGTTTTCTTGCTTCCTCGACAATTCTCTCCTTCGAGGGAATCACATAATTCTCCAGAACAGGGGAGAAAGGAATGGGCGTATCATAGGCGGCTACCCGAACGATCGGTGCATCAAGCAAAAAGATTTGGTTTTCAGCTACCCACGAGCCAAGCTGGGCGCCCCACCCGCAGTTGTAGTTGTCCTCATGGACAATCATCAGCCTTCCGGTCTTTTTCAGGGAATCCACCACCGTCTCGTAATCGAACGGAACCAGAGTCCTCGGATCGATCACTTCACAACTGATGCCTTCCTGTTCAAGCAGTTGAGCCGCTTCAAGGGCTTTGTAGCTCATCAGAAGGTTTGCAACGATTGTGATGTCTTTACCTTCCCGGCGTACGGCCGCCTTGCCGAACTCGATCACGTAATCTTCGTCGGGAACTTCCCCAATGGTCGAAATCGCATCTTTCTCCTTGCGCTTGCCGCCATAGAGAAGCTTATGTTCAAGTACGAGCACCGGGTTGTCGTCCCTGATCGCCTGTTTCATCAACCCTTTCGCGTCATAAGCCGTGGAGGGACAGATCACCTTCAGACCGGGCACGTGTGTGAAGAGACTCTCCGGACTTTGGGCGTGCTGAGCCCCACGGTTGCTCGCTCCACAGGGAGCACGCATCACCATCGGCACATGAACCTTTCCACCTGACATATAGCACATCTTCGCAGCCTGATTCACCAGCTGGTCCATCATGCAAAAGAGGAAATCGCTATACTGAAGGTCGGCGACCGGGCGCATGCCCATCATGGCTGAACCAACACTGACACCTGCCATCATGATTTCAGAAATCGGGGTATTCAATACCCGTTCATACCCGAATTCCTCACCCAATCCCTTGGTAACGGTGAATGCGCCACCCATACCACCAGGGATGTCCACATCCTGGCCAAGGCAGAATACGAGCGGATCACGCCTCATTTCCTCAGCAATCGCACTTTTCAAAGCATCAGCAATAGATAGCAAGGCCATTATTATTTACCCTCCCAATATACATCTGTAAGCGCGCTTTCAATCTGAGGGAACGGAGCGTTTTGCGCGTACTCGACAGCTTCATCGATTTCCAATTCAATCGCTTTCTCAACCGTCTTCAACTCTTGTTCCACCACCAATTTCTTAGAAATCAAAAAATCACGGAAGTTCTTGACCGGGTCTCGGTCGAACCAGTGCTTCTCTTCATCCTTCGGGCGGTATTGGCAGGCATCGTTCCTCGAGTGCCCGCCATGTCGGTACGTCTTCAACTCGATGATGGTCGGGCCTTCTCCCGCTCGTGCTCGGTTGATTGCCCTGGTCGCCGCCTCGTTGACTTTCAGCACGTCGTTCCCGTCGACAACTTCGGCCGGGATGGCGTATGAAGCTGCCCTGTCGGCGGCCGGATTGGGCATGTTGCAGGTCAAGGCTATGCTCGTCGTGGCGCTATAGAGGTTGTTTTCGCAAACATAAATCACGGGAAGCTTCCAAATGGCGGCTGCGTTCATCGATTCGTGGAACGATCCCTCGTTCGTTGCTCCGTCGCCGAAGAAACACACGATGACATTGTCCTTCTTTTGCATCTTGAACGCCAGCGCCACCCCCGCTGCAATCGGAAGATTCCCGCCCACGATGGCGTTGGCCACGAGGGCTCCCACTTCCATATCGCCGGTATGCATGGCTCCGCCTTTGCCGCGGCAACACCCTTCCTCTTTGCCGAACATCTCACACATCATGGATTTCAACGAGACGCCTTTGGCCAAGTCATGACCGGCCGGCCGATGAGTGGAGGCCATGCAATCGTCCTTCCTCAAGTCGTACAACATCCCAACCGCACATGCTTCCTGGCCTGTGCTTTGATGGATCGTTCCCGGCATGATCCCCTCCAAAAACAAATAGTAGATACGCTCCTCATACTTACGGATCAGATACATCTGCCGATACATGCCGAGCATTCTTTCCTTGTCGGGTAACTTGCTCATATTTTTTCCGCCTTTCTTGTTGTAATTACATTTTTTCTTATCACAAAACCTTTTCAAATCGAAGAGAAATGTAACTATTCTCTCCTATTTCCTTATTCAAACATTACAAACATGTCATGTCAAGTAATATTACTTGAAAATACTTGTGTAATTACATTTATCTTTTTCAGTCTAACATCCTCCAAAAACTCTTTCCATACATATGTCTTCCAAAAACGCCCGGTTCAGCGATTAGTGAAATCTCCAACGACACGTCTCGGAACGATGCTATGAACCTTCGCATCGACTCTCCCATCCGGCCGCACATCAGCCTCCATGAACCATCCCGGAGCATTGGTCCGCTCGGGATGAGCAGCTGAGAACGGTGGATTGACAAGATACGTCCCCTTCGGAGAAACCCTGAAACTCCACCAATGCATATGCCCGGCGGCATGGAAAAGAAAATTCTTTCCATTTTCCAGAATGCTTATGACCTCCTCACTGTTGGAGAGCTTCATCAAAGGCACCGTCTCTTTGGGGATGAGAAAGTTGCGATGGATTTCGTGATGATTCAACGGATGGTGACTGAACACCATTTTGGGCAGATCGTCATTGTTCATCTCATATTCGAGCCAAGCCAGTTGCTCATCGGAAACCGATCCTCCTACCCCCGCAAGCATGGGATCGAGGGAATCGAAGAATATGCACTTGTATCCTTTGAACACCCTTACGAAGGGCAGAATGGGATTGTGCAGCAGCTTGGCAAGCTCCTGTTTCCCGACATGAACGAAGTCGTGGTTCCCGTCGACATGGAATACGGGACAGGCAACGCGCGAATCGAGCATTTGGTGGACCGACCGGGTGTTGTCAATATCTCTGGCCTCATCGACATCGATGATCCGGTCGCCAAGCTCGACAATCATATCGGGCTTAAGTTCAAGGTTCACGATATCGACGAAACAATCGAGCAGACCGGGAAGCTCCTCGTTGGGGGTGTACTTCCAGATGCATTGGCTCCAATCCTGTTCCGGTGAAAAATGGATGTCGGAAATGAAAACGATCTTGATATCCCTCATAAATCCATCCCCCATTGGTCAGTCATGCAGACCCTTGGCCCTCACATATGCAAGCATCGCCGCGGGATCATCGGCCATGAGAATCCTGCTGCCATATGAGATCGCATCATCATACGCTTGCAAATCTCGATAAAACGAAACTGTCAGCGGCATAACCTTTATTTCAAGCAATTGCTTGTACCAAGCGGCCGGACAGGGAACGGTGTGCTGCTTGCGGACAGACCCGTCAGTCCTTAGCACCCAATTGAGCACGCAAGCCACATCGCATATTTCCCATGGATTCGTCTGCATGCTTCCCATGATGTGCCACGGGAAAAAACCATGATAGTGGAACGTATCACCATGAATCGCATGGACCCATTCGACAATTCGGCCGGAGAATGAATTGATCCATGTCCTGGATCCAAGACCGCGAGAAGCGAGCATATCGGCCGTTTTTCGCGCACATTCGAAAGCAAATGCTTCGTCGACCTCACCCGGTCTATCCTTGATCTCGATATTGAGCATCAATGCAGGATGATCCACCGCCAAGTCCAACAATTCCTCCAACAACGCAACCGGCTCAAAATCGGGGATGGAAACAAGATCGGAAGCTATTCCCTGCACCGCGACGTTCATGGAGCGGATTTCTTCATAGGTGAGGTCACTCATCTTGCCGGTTCCGTCGGTCAGGTCTTCAAGATTGAGGTTGTGCATGAGAAACAGCTGTCCATCCTTCGACATCCGAACATCCGTCTCCACCATGTCTACACCGAGACCGATTGCATACCTGAACGCGGTCATGGTGTTTTGCATGCCATGGGCGCAATCACCACGATGAGCACACACTGCAACCTGGTTGACACAGTCGAACATCAACCAGCCCCCAACAAGAATTGTTCGATTGCGGCTCCTTGACAATACGGCATTTCAAGCCCAAGGAGCTTGGCGAATGTCGGGGCAACATCCACGATAGGCCTCCGATCGATCACCACCTGTCTCCTGAAATCCGGACCGATGGCATTGAATACCGGTTGCGGTCCGAGGTCGGGATTGTAACCATGGGTAGCTCTGCCGAATCGATAATCGGTCACATCGAACGGCTTGATGGCAGGCCGCATGCAATCGTCACTGAACGACGTGTAGCCATCGCTTTCAAGCACGAAAGAGAAATCGCCGCTGAGATGTTCGCGCGCATCTATCTCGGCCGTCGTCAATACCTCATTGAACCCGTAGATACCCTCTTGCGCCATCTCTTTGAGAAGCCGGTGGACCGCTTCATAGGTATCCGCATCGGAGGGATTTTTAAGATAGACAAGATCCGACATGGCATCCGAGAAGCAGAAGGCTTTCCAATCGACGACATTGCCATATTCGTCCGTCGTGATGAACCCGTGATCCCTCAGATAGACATTAGGCTTCATGATGCGTTTGGTATCCATCTGCCCGTGATCGCTCATGACGACGATATTGGTCTCCTCATATACTCCCGCCCGTTTCAAGGCATCCATCAGGAGTCCGAATTGTTTGTCGACGAATTCAATCCCTTTGTCGGTCTCGCTGTTGAACACACCATATTTGTGCCGGGTGCCATCCATGATGCCGTCGTGCACGAACATGACCTCGGGTGCGAATTGTTCGATGATGTCGCATGCGCAGGCGATAAGAAAATTATCGACGTATGGCTGGACCATGAAATTGGTTCTTCCGGTCTTGTGATGACTTTCGGGAAGCAAATCCTCGTGCTTGAGCGCTATCTTGATGACCTCTTCGCTCGATCCGGCTCTCCTGAACGACGACTCGAGAGTATCCCCTGCACATGGCATCCAGTATTCATTCAGCAGATAATCCACATCAGGATGATTGCCGGTGACAGGCCAGAACACGGCTCCCGTGCTATACCCGGAGCGTTTGGCGATGGTGAACAGGTCCTCCACCCGCACATGCCAGTGGTCCCACAACCAATTCTGCTCCTTGTCGGCGGTGGTGAATTCAAAATTGCTGACTATTCCATGCCTGTTCGGATAACACCCGGTAACGATGCTGGCGTGGACGGGATACGTGACTGTCGGGTAGACGGTCCGAACATGGGTGATCTGGCAACTGTCTTTCATCACCGCTCCGAAATTCGGCAATGCCATGAGCTTGTCCACATCTTCTCGCACAAGCGCATCCACTGAAAAAACCAACAGTCTTTTCTTCATAACAATACTATCCCCTTGACGAGTCAATCTCTGATGCTGTAATGGCCGTTCGCCGAGGGCTTGCCATACATATTGGTAATCTGCCTGATATACTGGGTTTGCACCTCATAGGTCCCATCACCGGTTGTAGAAACGGAAACGGAGCCATCTTGGCTTGTATAGAATGTCAAAGCCTTTTGCTTGAGATGGAATTTCATTGCAATAGTCCTGTTGGTTATAAGGCTATGTAATTGAACCGCCACTTTAGGATTCACCGTAGCGATGAATTCGCTGTTGTTGGAGGTATCATACCCGTGATGGTTCATCTTCATCACATCGCTTTTCAGTTCATCACCGAATCGCTCAACCAAGTCTAATTCCTTGGTTATGTAGAGGTCTCCGGAAGTCCAGAAACTGGATTTATCAAACGTTATCTTCATGGCAAGAGACAGGTCGTTGGCGGTCATGTACCCCGCTTTCACATTTTCCTCCGCCCCTTCATCCGGGCCATATACTTTGACTGACACCCGGTCACCAAACATGAAAGAATCCCCGGTGTACAGTATCTCGCACGGAATCTTCAGCTGCCTGACTTTGTCCATTGCGTTCTGATAGGTTGTGGATTCATATTCATGCGCATTCTTATATATATGGCCAATCGGATATTTCGAAGCAAGCTGAACAAAACTGCCGATATGGTCGGCATGGGGATGGGACATGACGAAAATATCGATTTCCTTGACGCCCATCCGTTGCAGTTGGATGTCGATTTCCTCAAAATTCCAACTGTTGCTGCAGTCTATGACCATGATCAGGCCTTCCGGAGAGGTGAACACCGTGCAGTCACCGGCATAGGTGACGTCGTCCGTCGTTTTCCTCGAACCGGTGGTATGTAAATATCGTGCCGTGAGCTTGCCTGCATCCTGCGAGGTATCAAACACAGCTGAAGTGTAGGTACCATCCTTATCGACCGATATTTCATTGGCATACAGTGGTGTGGTGATGTTGAACAACACACATACGACAAGCAATGCGGTTGCCAGAAGCCGTTTAAGTCTCATGGCGCCTCTCCTTCGATGAATCTTCGTTATATATATGTATTTACATCAAGAATGGGCAGGGCATATGCTCTGCCCATTCGAGTCGATTACAGTTCTGTAAAATCTCAGTTAGCCAAGTTGTACAGATCGATTGCTTCCTGAATCTGGTCGTACGCCGTCTTGATCGCCTTGGCGATGGTCGCATCGGTGGGATCGTTGCAGACCGTCTCAACAGCGAGCTTGTTGGCATTCTTGATCTCTGCCGAGACGCCGCAGATCGGCATCAGGGCATCACCCTTGCAGCTTTCCAAGCTCTGATAGACCGTGTTGATTCCGGGGAAGATGTTCTTCATGTAGTTCTGATACACTTCGCTTTCGAAAGCATCGACGCTCGGAGCGAGGTAACCGGTCGCGGCTGCGAAATAGCCGGCCCATTCGCCTTTGCTGGCGAACTTCATGAATTCATAACCACCCTGCATGGCCCACTTGTTACCGTTGTCGGCGATGAAGAGCCAGGTTCCACCGGAAGGCTCACCGGCACGGGTTCCCGCTTCGGTTACCGACGGGCAAGGGATTACACCGACTTCAAACGCATTGTCCACGACCGTCAGCAACTTCGTCGTCATGGAAATGACACCAAGCATCATCGCGCAGTCTTCGGCCGCCATCAAAGGAATGATTTCCGAACTGTAGTTCGCACCGAACGTGACACCCAGATTCTCTTTATACAGGTCTTTATAGAATCCGAGATACTTGCTCAGGGTCGACTCGACGACGCCGCCATCCTTGTACAAGCACTTGGTGATATTGCCTTCAAGCCCGTTCTTGTTGTCGTAGGCAATCACGCCTTCACGGGCGAGAGCGGCATTCACGTAGTAACCGGCATCGGTATGGAAACCGATTCCGTACTGGGCATAGCCACCATTGACAAGTTTCCGGCAAGCGTCGAGCACTTTCTCAAAGGAAGTGAGGGAAGCCGGATCGATTCCTGCTTTCGCCAACATGTCCGCATTGTAGTAAATGGTGGGATAGCTCACGCCGCTCGGATACCCGACGAGATTGCCATCGCCATCGCACGATGCCGCATAGAAAGATTCATAGGTGTTCGCGAGTTCCGGCCAGCCTGCTTTGTCCTTATCGACATACGGCTGTGCGCTCACTGCATAATCGGCCTCGATGACCATCCCGATGTTCTCGATGGCACAATGGAACAAAGCCGGCAGCTCATTTTTCAGAGTCGACTGCATCTTGGCGATCAACTCGTTCTGCGACCCCTGGTATTCGATGGTAACATGGTAATCGTCTTGGCTGGCATTGAATGCATCGATGACCTTCTGGAAATAACCTACGTTGGTCTTGCCATGAAACGTCCACCACACCACTTCTACAGTTCCGTCCGGCTTGGTTTCTTCCACTTCCACCACTTTAGATTCAACCTCACCTTTCGCAACCATGGGGCTGAGAATCAGCGCGATGAGAATCATAACTGCTGTAAGCTTTTTCATTTTTCCTTTCTCCTTATAATAATCATTCAGCGATAAAATCGCCAGAAATCCATTTCTAGAGGCATCAACCCTTGATGCCGCTCGAGACCATCCCCTTGACGATGTAGTCTTGACCTAAAATAAACGTAATGACGGCAGGAGCCATGGCGACCATCGCTGCCGCGATGACTTTCCCATACTCTTCCACATCTCCGTACACGAGATAGGCGACACCGATCTGCACGGTGCGCCAGATATCCTTGTTCGTTACGAGCAGCGGCCAGAAGAATGCATTGTAGATGCGAATGAACTGGTAGATCGCAAGAGCTGAAATCGTCGACACGGATAGCGGCATCGCAATTTTTAAGAGAAAGCCGATATCTCCACAACCATCGAGCGTAGCCGCTTCTTTAAAATCTTTCGGCAACTGCATATAATATTGACGCATCATGAATATGCTGGTCCCCGATATCAATGAGGTGATGAAGAGTCCGGCATAGGTGTTCACCAGTCCCATGTGCTGTACGGTCACATAGTTGGTGATGATCACCACCTCGCCAGGAATCATCATCGTGCTGAGGATGACCGCCCATAGGAATTTTTTCATCGGGAACTTAAAAAACACGAACCCGTATGCCGCAAGGCTGCCGAAAACGATCTGCGAGACGATGGCCACCGCACAGACGATGATGGAGTTTTTCAGATAATGGAAGATGGGGATATCGGTGAAGACTTTAGCATAGTTTTCCAGCGTCGGCACTTTAGGAAACAGGCGCAACGGTAATTGCGAAAGCTCCGTATCGGAATGGATGGAAAACATCAGGCCGATGATCAGCGGGGAAATGAATGCCAGTCCGATAAGCAATTTTGCCGAATAGGACACAACCGACAGAATGTTTTTCTTTGTTCGTGGATTGATCATTGGTAATGCACCATCCTTTTTTCAAGTGCGAATTGAATTCTCGTAACGATGAAGATCAATAAGAACAAGCAAATCGCCTGTATACATGCCGTTTCAAACCTTCCCTTTATCAAGGCATTCTCGTAGATATAATAGATAAGCGTCTTGGTGGAGTTGACGGGTCCTCCTCCGGTGAGCAGCCGAATCTGGGCAAAGCTTTTGAAAGCGCTGTTGATGTTCAGGAAAAGTACGAAAAAGATTTGAGGAGAGGCCATCGGAATCATGATGTGTCTGATTTTCTGCATGTTGTTGGCACCGTCCAGAACAGCGCTTTCAAGCAGTTCAGTGGAAACATTCCTGAATCCGACCAGCAAGAAAATGAAGCTGGCGCCGATATGCATCCAGACAGTCACGAAACAGACGACCCAAATGGCAGTTCGCAAATCATGCTGCCATGCGATAGTCGTACCCAAGATGCTGTTCAACAAGCCGTTCTTCTGGCGGAAGATAAATACGAAGATTGCGGCAGCCGGAGCTGAAGCGATCGCCATCGGCAGGGCAAACATTGTCTGATAGACTTTTGAACCTTTGACTATGTTCGAAGAAAGCAGGGCGAAGAAGAGAGCGAACATGAACGTGCCGACCAGGTTGATGGCGGCAACCTTGAGGGTAACACCCATGACGGTCCAGAAAACCTCGCTGGTGAAAACCCTCTTCCACATCCTAAGTCCCACAAATTTGGTAGGATTGCCGTACGTATTGGTCAAGGTGAAGGAAAGCACGATTGTTCGCAAGAACGGATAGATCGTGAACATTCCGAACAATATCATCGCAGGGGCGATGAACAGATACGGCAATGGTGAAACGCGTTTTTTAAGTCCAAGAGGAGTGTATCCTGCATTTCTTCTAAACATCACTAGGTGCCTCCTATGATTGAAGCATATTGAGAGCCGGCTCTACCGAAGGGAGCACTCTCTTGCTATAGAGTTGTTCCAGCATCGATGTCGATAACCTATCACCATATTGACCTGATACTTGTGCTATCATTCCAAAACCTTCAACATAAAATGTAATTACAATCTTACATTTATGGACATACATCAAAAAAAACACAGAAATGGACAACAATTCTCTGAAAAGCCTTGTGCAGATATCATAATATAATGGTTTTACAGGCTAGTCAAGAAAAATTCTTGTAAAATAGTATTGTAATTACATTCCTTTATGATTCTGCTTTCTTTTTCTTTAAAACCTAGTTATTATGTAGTTGCATAAAAAAAGAGAGGGTGTTATGGGACTCACGCTCAATGACATAGCGAAGAAAATCGGAGTATCGACAGCAACAATCTCACGAGTCATCAACAATGACAACAACGTGCGTGAAGAGACTCGCTTGAAGGTTGAGAAAGCGCTGGTTGATTACGACTACAAGTATCGGCCAAGAAGAAAATCCACCAAGCGGAGCAACGCCGACGCGGTGATGGTCATCGCCGGGCAACTCTCGAATCCGATTACGCTCGCCTATATCAAAGGCATAAGGAATGGATTGAAGGACACCCCGTACAAAGTGTTCATTGCCGTCACCGATTATGAGACAAAAAACGAAGTCGATTATCTGCAATACGCGAAGGAAAGCGCTTTTGCAGGAATTTTTATGCTCAATGTCATTGAGAACGAATCCCTCATCCGAATGCTCAATTCAATCGAATCGCCGGTAATACTGGTCAACCGTTATCTACGGTCCAAGGATACCGATATCGTGACCGTCGACAATTACCGGTGCGGATTCATCTCCACGCAATATCTGATCGACCATGGGCATACCCGCATAGCCCATATCGCCGGACCCTCGAGCTCCATCACATGCCAGAACAGAACCCTCGGTTACATGGACGCGATTAATGAAAACAAGCTTAAATTCAGGACCCAGGATATATTTCACGGCGACCGAACCTATCAAAGCGGTTACGAATTCGGCCAGACCTTCTGTAAAATCAAAGCTGAAGAGCGTCCTACAGCGGTATTTTCCATATCAGGAACCATGGCGGAGGGATTCGCCGACGCGGTCATCCAAGAAGGCCTTTCGATTCCCGAAGATGTCTCATTGATTTGCAATGATGATTCGAGTAAAGAATATGTACGCAAGCTGAAGATCACCTGCGTCGAGCCCAACATGTTGACCATCGGTGTGGCAGCTGCAGAATTATTGCTCGAGCGAATCAAGAATCCCAAATCCCCGTTCAGGAGAATCGTGTATCCACCGGTTTTAACTGAGAACGGCTCGGTCAAAGCATTCGTCCAACAGGAAGCCGTATCGAGCTGAGGACAACACCCTGCCTGCCCTCTTGTAGATTGAATTTCAGGCCATAAGACCCCTATTCACATTCATAGTTCAGAAGATTGATATAAGCATAAACTCCAAAAGAGCCTTCTTGAACAACTTCTACATCTTAAACAACTATCCTCTCTTTGTTTTAGGTAGAGTTCCACCACCACCTTCTAACTAAGAGAAAATACTTGTTCTAATCGACATTTGAGATCGCTGCGGAGTTAAAATGAATAGTTATTCATCTCGCCCTATGAATAACACAAACTGGACCCAAAATACTACTTAGTTGTCCCCAAAAGGCCTCTGTATCTCAAACATTAAGATCTTAAATTCCGTAATTACTCCTTCATAGAGAACGTAATAAGAGCTTTAAACTTTTTCTTTGTTCTCCCAGACAAACGAACCCAATTACCAAAATGTGAAACTTTTCCAAACGTAACAGCATCGGTTGCTGTTGGTAATTCAAATGTCGTTCCTTCCTTGCACCAACGGATTCCATCAGGAGATATTTCTACTTCGACAGCTCCGTCACCTGCACCATCCAACGAACGAACAAAGATAATCAATTCTGTTGCCCATCCAACTTCATATGGTTCACTGTGAAATATTTCTTCAAAAACTACATTTCTTTCAACAACTGCACTGTAATATTGCCTCATACTTCCCATCCTTTTACTCTTCACAGGTGAGAAGGACAGAATCTAAATAGAAAAACACTCTTCTATCTTCATCAGCCTCCGTAAAGAACACCAAATTCAACATATTCCACAGATTGGGCATCGCTGGAATTCTCATTAGACCGATGTCTGAAAGATTCATTATCTTCTCATTACACTGAAGTTCATAATATTTCATTTGATCTAAATCGAAATCAAGCCGTAGATAATGCCAATTATGCTTTGTAGCAATCTCATTATAGCAAAGTTTTTGTTTACCACCCGGAATATCTTCCCATCCCTCAGGGGAGAGATGATAATGAGATACGGTCTTACCTTCAGTGCCAATACTTCTAAAAGGCGACCGTTGCTTTTTATATTGCCATTTTTGTTCCAAAGTGCCCTCGAGACTGTTGAGATATCTTATGTGGGGCATAACCCGTTCATTCTCATTTTGTAGATCAAATAAAAATCCAATACTGCGTACACTTTGATCAGAAAGAGTTAGTTTGGTTGCTTCTGGCTTGAATGTAAAAAAAGCTTCTAACCGCATTTTGCATTTTTTCCTGAACGTAATTCGCTTGATATTTACAGCCTGATGGCCTTTTTTTGCCCTAGTAGCCACTTTCAGTGAATATGTTCCATTCAGAGCTCCAACTGTCCCTGTATCCCACATTGATATGGATGACAATTGTGGTGGCCGATGATCCTGATAAGGCAAGAGTACAGAATCAAGTGTGTGTTCGTAGTTACCAATAAGCTCCGTCCAACCAGAAAGACCCGTGTTAAAATCATCAAAAAGCAGGATTCGATCCAAGGGATCAAATTGATTTAGCCTTAAGTCAATTGTCCTAAGTTGGTTCTTCATAAAATACTCCTTTTAGATAATTTTTCAATAGCTTTTTTTATCCCTACAACCAGATCGTCCATATCATCTTCATTAAGAGAAAACGCATTGATGGCAATAGAGTTCTCCTCCTCATCTAAAGGACCTACAAGGATGATGGGATTAGAATCTTCTTCTAGAGTAGCTATAAGAGCATCCCTATAAGCTAGACTTTTTCCTTTGAATGTGATGATTGCTCTGGGGTACTGCTGACCATGTCTTCCCACAGGATCTATCCTTGTATCGATGTTAGGGACATCCTGCATATGCTCAAGAAATTTTTGGAGAAATGAATATTTTTGTTGGTACACTTCATTCCAGTCTGTTTCTAAAAACAGTTTGAATGCAGCAAAAAAACCCGCCAAGCTTTCTTTGGTAGTTTTCATCGATCGTCCAAAACCCTGATGGGGAGAAGCTAGCACTTCTATGCAGTCTATGAGTTCTTTGTCTCCTAAAATCAGACCTGTATCTTGCGGTCCCCTAAGACCCTTTCCACCTGAAAAGATTACAAGGTCAGCACCTTTATTAGTGTACTTGCATAGATTTTCAACCGGTGGCAGTAGAGCTGCCGCATCAACGATAACAGGGACTCCGTTCTTATGCGCAATCTCAGCTGTTATTTCAAGCGGCAATGAGTAACGCTCAAATATTTTACCAGCACAATATAGAACAGCAGCAGTATTTTCGGTAAATGCTCTTTCCATTTGCTCTGATTTTGTTCTGAAACTAGATAAACCAAACTCTACTAGCTTTGCACCAGGAATTAAGACAGCATGATCATATGGGTTTCGATGCGACTTATGAATCAACACCTCATATTTTTTAAAAAGTTTTTCATTGATTCCTACCCTTCTTGGCAATTCGTTACTTAAATATGGATAGCCTTTGACCATACATGCACCCATAGATAACACGATTCCTGCAGCTCCTCCTGCACAAATAAATGCTCCTTCATGCCCAGTCATAGCAATAATCTTCGCAGCAAGTGCCCGTTGCAGTTCA
>ENA-UPXM01002946-UPXM01002946.1-activated-sludge-metagenome-genome-assembly--contig:-NODE-2946-length-19278-cov-4.749779_pt1 | contig 19278 bp, 17 predicted proteins | sample MGYA00238178_ERZ772708 | MGnify/ENA primary metagenome ERZ772708 (study PRJEB29002, sample SAMN05720212) | activated sludge metagenome | isolation source: anaerobic digester from wastewater... | reverse complement strand
TTTTTTAAACAAATTAGCCATTCCCTGCCGCCAAGCACTATCCATCTTATCAATTGAATCAGCCTGTCCATCGCTATCAATATCAATCCCATTTTTATTAAAACGGCTCACTCCGGCATCAACAGTATCAAACATCAGGCCATCCCATTTATCCCAAGCTAAATCATTGCGTAAAAAATTAACGTTAATCTTCTGCCACTCAGACTTAGTTATATTAATAGCATATAAGCCTGGCCACATTTCAATTCGATTACCTCGAGCATCTTTTAGCCACAAATCCTTTTCCTCAGCCAATCGCCAAAGTTGATTAATATTGCTCGACATAGCCATTGATGGGTAAACATAAGCCAAAACCAAACCTTCTGGTTTAGCCTTTTTATAGCTGGCAAAAAAGTCAGGAAAAGCCCACTGATAATCATTGGGTAAAATAAGCAGATCCCATTTTTTTAAACCCTCCAAATCAGCCGCCTGAACATGGCCATAATACTTTAAATAATAGTTAGCTAAACGAGGATAATTAGCTGGTAATGAAGCCGCCTGAACCATTTTGGCTGGCCCAAGTAAACTGAGTACGAAAAAAATTGTTGCAAAAACCTTAGGCATTCGCTTGATTAATCACTTCTTGATAAATTTTTTCAATTTCCCCTAAGTGGCTATCCCAATCAAATTGAGCTATTGATTTTTGAGCTCTTCGGCTAACTTCCGACCAATCTGCTTCAAATGCTTTAGTCAGAGCTTTCGCCAGCTGATCACTATTATGAACCTCAAACAACCAACCATTATTCTCATCGCTTACCACTTCTGGCAAACCACCAATTCGACTAGCTACCACCGGACAACCTCGTCCCAGTGATTCTAAAACACTTAGCGGCATATTTTCATACCAAATCGAAGGCGCCACCAAAGCTATTGCTCCATCAATTAATTTAGCCAACTGACGATTATTTTGAAAACCCAAAAACTCCACTTGACTATCAATACTTAGTTGATTAGTTAATAGCCTAAGACTAGCTTCTAAAGGACCGCTGCCGGCAATTTTAAGCCGATAATTAGTCTCAGCTAGAGCGTGCAATAATACTTCAATGCCTTTTTCAGCCGACAATCTTCCAGCATAGAGAAAATAATTTTGCGGTTGGCGCTGCCCCAAAGGCAATTCACCAATCGGATTATTCAACACCCTCACCCGGTCTGACGACCAGCCGGCTTGCCGGCATTTATCAGCTAAAAATTGGCTAGGTGCAATAAATAATTTAATACCGCGATCATAAGTACGGCGAGCCTGATGAATTGATGATTCCAAGCTAACTAAAAAACTTTGGCTCAAAGAATTTTTAAAACATCGCTCTTGAAAACAATGCCAAAAATTACCATCCAAACATTTTTCACATAACTGGCCATGATTAAGCATTTGATAATTAGGACAGACCAATTTATAATCATGTAAGGTCATAACTACCGGCACCTTAGCTTCACGAGCCGCATCAATAATCGATGGCGATAATTGATGATAAATATTGTGAGCATGAATAATATCAGGCTTAAACTTTTTTAATAACCGTTTAAACTGAAATTTGCTCTCCAAGCTATAAATAATCCTTAAAGGAGCTTTCAGTTTATCAATAATGCTTGGGTGCTCAAAATTAATATTACTCGGCCAATAACCACTATTATCATCCGGTAAGTTTCGCTGATCATTCATACAAAACTTAACTACTTGATGACCATTGGCTAACAACCTTTCTGTTATTTCAATAAAATATTTATCAGCCCCGCCGCGCGGATAATTGAATTTATTGACTTGAAGTATTTTCATCAACTTGGATTAATTGTTTATAAAAATTTTCATACTGCAGCACTGTCTGATCAATCGAAAATTCCTGTTTAACCTTCTTCTGTAAATTTTCAGCACAGTTAGTTAGTTGGCGCAAATCACCAGAAAGCGATTTATTTAGATATTTGGCTAATTGTCCTTTTTGTTCGGCTTTAAATAAATAACCATCTTTCTTGTCATTAATAATTTCTTTAATACCGTCAACTCGACTGGCAAAAACTGGCAATCCCGCCGCCCCCGCTTCCAAAACCACTAAACCCAAGCCCTCCCAACGAGACGGCACAATAAAAACATCTAAACTGCTCAAAAACTTAGGCACATCAGCAACATGACCAAGAAAAGAAATCTTGTCAGTAATTTTTAAATATTCAGCCAATTGTTTTAAACCTTCTTCTTGACGGCCAACCCCAGCAATTGAACACTGCCAATTTATAGCTTGAGGCAATTGAGCTAATTCAGTCAGCAGGAGATCAAAACCCTTTTGCGGAACTAAGCGGCCAACAGCACCGAAGCGCCAAAGATAATTCGGACTTTCGACCTTGCGCCAATCAAAACGGATATTATAAAACTTACCATAATCAACTCCATTATAAATTACCTCAATTATCTTCGCTTTATAACCATACCTCTTAATCACATCCTGTTTAACTGCTGTCGATACAGCAATAATCCGGTCAGCTGATTTTCGAAAAAGTTTTTTTAAAAAAATTATCCGCCTGGGTTCATCTTTATCAAGATTATGTTCAATACTGATTATTTTAGGAACTCTAGCCAGGCGACCAATTGGTCGATAAATATCAGCTGAAAGCTGTGTCTGCAAGATATCCGGACTAACTTCCTTCAAATACTTAAACAGCCGCCAAGCAATAACCATTGTCCTAAAAACTTTAGTTATAAAATTGCCGCCTTGATTATAATTAGATAATAATCTAACACTTATCCCTTTAGCTTCTAACTCTTTTCGCCATTGCTCAGCCTCAGTTGCCCCAGCCTTCAAACAGCAAATACTAATATCGAACTTCTGTCGATCCAGTCTTTTAACAACATCAATCAGAAGCCGCTCGGCTCCACCAATAAATAAATGCGGCGTTAAATAAACTATCTTAATCGATTGATTTTTGTTGTTTTCGTTTTTGATCATATTCCAGTAATTGTCCGGCAATTAAAGTTAACGCCACCGGCAACCAAACTCTCCCCTTATAATAGGACGTATTAAAAAATTGAAAAAACACTCCACCAAAAGCCCCTAGCACTAAAGGAATTATCCAAGACTCTAGACTTTTATTGTTTTGCCACAGCTTTATCCAGTAATTAATTAAGACTAGTAGCAATAAAAAATAAGTCACGAGACCAATCAAGCCATTCTCGGCAATTAATTTTTGAATGATTCCGTGCGAATCAATTGGATCGCCATACTTAGCTGTAAAGCGCAGACTATCACCAACCATTCGCAAATACTGCCCGCTACCCAGGCCAATAATCGGATGCTCAATAAAATTATCAACTGATATTTGCAAAAGCAGAACTCGATTCTCAGTCGAACTGAAATTAGAAACCTGCAGATTTTCCATTCGCAACCAAATCGGTAAAGCCATAATAGCCATCAAGCCTAGAGCTAAAAGCCAGCCAATTTTCTGCCGGCTACTCTTAATTAAAGTCCACCAAATAAAAAATTGTAGACCCACCGTAATCCAAGCTGCCCGCGAAAAAGTTAGTAAAGTTAAAGCCAAGCAACCAATAAAAATAACATCTAAAACTCTTTGATATTTTTTTGACGTTATCAAATTTCTCCCTGCCAGCAAAAATAAATTAGTAATCACTAAAAATTCACCGATCAGATTATGGTTGTAGCCCAGCCACCAATGGCCCCATAGAGCTACTGGCTGAACACGAAAAAAGATATCGCTCAGATTTTGCTGAGTGAGTGACCATAAACCAACCAAGCTACTACCTATTCCAGCAATCACAATTGACCCCAAAAGCCAGCGCCATTTAGACCAAGAATCAATTAAATTAGCTGGCAAAACTATATAAAAAAGATAGGCAAAAACAATCGTTTTGAGTGCGTATTTGAGCGAATCAACCGGCCACAAGCTTAGAGCTGAACTGACAATTATGGCGCCTAAAAATAACAGCCAATAGCGACCAAGCGGCCAAATTATTGGCTGGAGTTTTCTCTTAACTAAGGACTGATAGCAATACTGGCCGGCAAAAATAGCGCCAACCACTAAAATTAAAAAATCACTAATTCTCATACCGCCCAGACTACCTGGTAAACGGCAATCAATTAACGGCAACGTTAGCGCACTCAAAAACAACCCGGCTAGCATTAAAAATTCCAGTGGTTTTGTTCTCTTCATTGACTGGCTTTTTTGTTCTTTTTTAATCTCTTTCATAACAGTTTTATATTGTCACAAAATCGCCTAAAAGTAAAGGTTTTACTAGCTTAAAAACAAAAAAAATCCACCAAGCTGACTGACACAGTTAAGTATCAAATCAACTTAGTGGATTAAGTTATGGTTTGACGGTAATTATCTCCCCGCCTAATTGGCGAGAATAACTGCCGTCTTTTGGGTTAAAAATCAATTTCCCCCGCTGGCTTAAAGCCAATTTTTGCAATTCTTTAAGCTTGGCGAGTTTTTCTTCAGACAACGTTAAATTATTGTCCAGACAAAAATAGGCGTTATCAATTAATAGCGAGCTACTGAAAGCCATTTCTGTCTGATTGCTCTTACCTTGGATTATCACGATTGGCCACTGAGTAGCCAATCGCATGACTTTGTTCCAATCAAAGTTATGCGCTCTAGTGGGAAATTCTTCGAGCATGCGGCCATCAATCTTATCCTGATAAAACAAGGATAAGTGATTACCGATTATCAAGAAATTTTGCCCTTTAGCTTGACGAATTCCAGCTAAAAAAATGTCGACTCCTCGGTACCAAGCATAATCGATAGCCCCAAGACCGTCGATTTCGCCGTCTAAATCAAGATCAACCGGCCCTAGCCAAGACACCTCATCATAGAGGTTATCCAGGAAAAGACCGTCCCAAACCGGATCAGCTAAAATATTTTCCAGAAGAATCTCTTGAAAATATTTAGAGTAGTTATAACCCTCGACAATTGGACAAGTGTCGCTTAAATTAAGCACTTTCATCCCTTGCCAAAAGATAACCGGTTTGCCGTCTGGGCTTTTTAGAACCCACCCAGGAAACTTCTCCTCAATGGTCTGAGCAAGCCTATTGCCAAAAGGCCGATTAGCCATTGGGCTAGTCCAAATTTCGAAAAAATTAACATAGCAGATAATTTTTATCTGCGGATTCAATTTTTTCAACTGCTTTAACTGATCTAGATTGTTAAACATATTCTCTAAATCAATTATAGCTAAGTCATGTTTGGCAATATTTGCCATATCAGCTTCCGGCATGACCGGACTAGTCCAGTAAACTGCCGAACCAATGGCTGACAAATTTAGACTGATAAATAACAGTGTTAGCAACCAGAATGCGAGCAATAATTTCCCTTTCATTTCATCCTCCTTAAAAAGTAAGGGCGGTTTTTTAGGCCGCCCTTGAAAGTGTTATTTTTTTACGCCACCAGATTTTAAAATCTAATGACGTAATAGTTGCCGGACTTGCTCATCGGGCGATCTGACCAAGCGGTCCGATTGCCTCTGAGGTACGGCTTGAAATCATTTGGCATCTCACTGCCAAAGATTTCCCGATACCAGGCCTTTACGGCGACAACTGGTATCTTTACCATATTGCCATCATAGTCGATTCCATTACTGGATTCGCCTGGTTTTAAAACCATGTTGGCTGGCCGACCGTACTGGTTCGGCACAACCTTATCAAAACTATGGCCTAAATTGTTGATCAGTTCCCAGAAAAGGAACTTATCGTTGCCAAAATAAATACAGAACTCGGTAGCTGCGCCACCGCTACTGACATTACTTTGGATAGTACCAACAACTGCCTCATTTCCGCCAGTCGAAGACTGTTGAACAGAAGACTGCTGAGCTGAACCGGTGTCCTGCTGCTGAACAGTCTGTCGTCCAACATCCTGTTGTTTAACAGTCTGTTTTTCGACAACTTGATTTTTGACCGGACGATCGCGATAGACAATTTTTGGCTTCGCAATCGCCTTTTGACACTGGATAACTCTGATTTTCAGAGTATCGGTGTCTTTTGAGGTTTTCATGGCGTAATAGGTGGCTGCTTGGAGTAGCACCTGATTGGAGTCGACGACGGTTTTAATATCGTCAACTTTTTTATCAATCCCAACTACCGTTTCGGCCAACTGACCGACTTGAGCGCCGAGATCTTTTACAACCTTAGTTGTTGAACAGTTGCTTAATAATAAAGCAACCATCAACACGATTACAGCAACAGCGCCAACAATTATTCCGGACAGAGTTATTTTCTTCATTTTTTCCTCCCTATTTTAGAACTCGATTGAGAGTTCTATTTTTTGATTCTGTTGTTTTTTTGTGTTTTCAACTTCATAAAAAGCTTTCACCTTATGAAATTGAATTCCAACCCCTTCAAAACCACGGTCCTGTCCGCGCATTTCGCCATGAATATGGCGATAACCACCGCGAACGAATAGTCCAGCCTTCGCACCTTTGTACAACCACTGCTCAAGATAAGCATTGGTCTGACGAGGCGAATAAGACTGAACTTTTTGTAACGTCCCAGCATTATCAGCTACAGCTTCGGACTTAATCTGTCCAGTGTAGCTGGCTGATAACGAAGACTTAGCCAACCACTTTTGAGAGGGTTTGCTATAGGCATCAATCCAAAGATCAGCTACCCACAACTTGTTCTCCTGGGTCTTGGACCAGTTAACGCCGCTACGGCCTTCAACCCGGTTAAACCCATAAAGACCTTTCAGGCCCCAATAGTTAAACCATTTCCCACCGAAACAAAGTTCTGGTGCCAGGCCGACTTTAACAGTTTGGCCTGACTGATGGTAATTTCCGTAACCACAGAAATCATTACCAAATTCGGCAAAGATTCCCGCGTTCATCTTGCTGGCACCGATTGGTCGCCAGGTAAAATTGCCGTAACGAAAATCACCACCACCGTCACCATTCCAGAACCAACCGACCCCAGCGGAAACATTGGCCATTTTATTTAAATGGAAAATGTTTTTAATTGGGTTTTGATTAGTGTTTTGGACAACGCTCTGAGTAGTCATACTACTAGGTAACAATAAATTGCCGCCAACGTTTGAACTACCCTGCTGCTGAACGGTTGAGATTTGCTGATCTGACCCAGCAAGCTGTGCAAGCTGTAGTTCCATGCCAACCCAGATAATATAAGGGGGTTCAATCCCATTTATCTGAGCCAACTCTTGCAGTGTCTTTCCATGAGCCGCAGCAATGCTCGCTAGAGTATCACCGGCCTTTACCGTATAGTTTGCCCCATAAACTAATGAAACAAATATAACGGCAACTAGAAGTAAAAAAAACTTCTTCATTTTTTCCTCCCCTGCCCCGTAGGGCGTTTTTTTATTTATTTTTTAAAGTACTCCGCTAATTGCGGTTCCTTAGCCGGCCAAACAAGCTGACCAACTAAAAAACTTAACTAACGAAAAATATTATCAATATTACCGCCACGAGACAAGTTTTCCGTAATATCTTGACCATCTATAATTGTCTCCATGACTAAATTTTGCGGCACAAAATTATTCACCATTGGTTCATTTTCAACCTCTTGTTCAGTCACAACTTCTTGTCCAACTGCTTCTGCTACTTCGGTTTGAGTTACGATCGGTTCGCTAACATACTCCTCCACTACCTCTGAACTAGGCCAATTGATAACCGCTTCATCAATCTCGCTATATTCATCCTCAGCACTAGTCAAATAAATATGAATTAACCCCAGTAACAAGCCTAAAATAAAAGCTAGAGCAAAATTAACTGGCAAGTTAGGCTTAGCTGGCCACAAAGAAACCAAAGGTTCATCGATAACTTTTAAAACCACCTTATCACCTAAGCCATGATAAAAATTATTTTTAGTGATCAAATTATAATTAATCGCTCGAACCAATTTTTCTGCCTGCTGTTTATCGGGGTGATAAGCTTTAACGCTAATAATCCCTGAGTCATTCAAAGCTTTGACTTCGATAGTCTTTTGCCATTTGCTCATGCGCTTTTTGGAAGTATTGCCAAAATAGGTCGCATCAATCTGATATTCCGGCTTAGCGGTAGCTTCAAAAAAGGAACTAGAATAAGTTACTTGAGCCAGCAACGAGCTTAAGTATTCATTAGTCTTGGAAATCTGATAAGGATCAGTTGTCTGGCGATAGTCTGGTACCACTAATACTTGGCTTTCGGCCGAATATTTTAAAGGCTGAATAAAACTAACCAGCGTTACCACAGCTAAAACACCAATCAACCACCACCAGATAATCGACTGTTTCTTTTTAATTATTTGTCCAAAAGAATACGCCATTTGCTTATTTTTCTTTTATAAAATTATTGACCTCCTAATCTAACATACTTTTAAAATTTTGTCAATACTAAAACACTAGCCCAATAATTTAGGCTAGTGTTTTTAAGGTAACTAAACTTTTGCTATTTTTATTTTTTTTGCAAAAAGCGAAAAATACTATCAGCCGCAATTGCTCCTTCACCACAAGCAGTAATAATCTGCCTTAAGCCATTAGAGGCAGTCGTGGTGTCGCCAGCCGCCCAAACCCCTGACAAATCTGTCTTTTGTTGATTATCAACAATAATATAGCCTCGTTCATCAACTTGTCCACCCATGGTTTGAAAAACACCAGTGGCCGGATCGCTGCCGATTTCAATAAATAAACCATCCAAAGAAAGTTCCATCATCTCGCCATTTTGATTGATTTCTACGCCAGTCAATCTTTCTTCACCCAATAACTTGTTAATCCGGCTATTGGCTTGCTGTTTTATATTAGCTCTCTTACTGATTTCCTCCAGCCAGCTTGGTTCAGCTGAGTTTGGCGTCGCACCGCTATAAATCCAATACACTTCTTTAGCAATATCAGCTAGATACAAAACTGCTGTAGCTGCACTATTGCCACCACCCAAAACACCGACAATCTTATCTTTAAAAAACGGACCATCACAAGTAGCGCAATAGGCTAGACCTTTACCCAGTAAAACTTGCTCTTTTTCATCACCCAAATGGCGACGCTTAGTACCAGTAGCCAAAAGGATAGTTTTAGCAGTTAAGTTTTGACCACTAGCTAATTTAATCAAAAATTCCGGATAACTCCCAGAAATTTCCGTTACTTCGCTAACAATTATTTCGGCGCCCAATCCCCGCGCGTTGGTTTCAATTTTTTGTGCCAACTCCCAACCATTTATACTGACTTCACTAGGAAAATTACAAATCCGATGAGCCTCAGTCATAGTTCCGCCAGACAGCGGACCAACAACCGCATGTTTTACCTTATAGCGGCTAGCATAGATTGAGGCAGTCAGACCGGCTGGACCAGCTCCAACAATAACTAAATCGTAAATCTGCTCTGCCATATTAAGCTATTTTAGCTAAAATATCACTCTTTAAAGCATCCTGCTGCCTTAAGCCGCTCATTTCACCGACGACTTGGCCAGCCTTAAAAATTTTGATTGTTGGCAATCCTTGAACGCCATACTCAGTTAATAATGACTGATTAACCGGATCATTAGCATCAACTTTAACAATCTTTACTTGACCAGCCAACTGGCTAGCTAAATCGTCAATCATCGGCGCCATTATTTTACAAGCCCCACACCACGGAGCCCAAAAATCAACAACTACAGGCAAAGAACTTTCTAAAACTTCGGCTTTAAAGTTATCAGCCGTTAACTCTAAAATTTCAGACATAGGTGTAAACTTAAATTACTAAACAAAAATTTTTAATCAATTCAATTTTCAATCAATCTATTTTCTTAAAGCGTAATTAAAAATCTTTTTAACTTCCGGCTTGCTCTTAACTGTTTTTAGGCAACGATCAAGCTGTTCTTCCAAAACCTTTTCCATTACCGCATCTAAACCCGACTTGGTTGCTTTAATTTGAGTAATTACTGAAGAACAATCTGATTTGCCATTAGCTATCGCCTTTTTCAAAGCAGTTAGCTGACCGATAATAATATTAATCCGCTGCTCTGGGGTCCGTGCTCCAGAAAAAAATCCTGTGGCCATAATTTTATTTTAAAGATGAATTAAGTCTAATGTTTAGACATTATAACATACCCCCTAGCGGTGTCAAGGGAATTAGGACTTAATAAGGAAATTCTTTATTTAAAGCTTCAGAATAATAAAATTCATAGCCTAGTCCGCCAAAACTATAATCACGACCATTAATATTTATTCTAGAACCACCAACTTGCGGATTGTCTTTAGGCTTAGAATTGTTAAAGCCGATATTAAATAAAGTCACCAATATCTCAGGGCGACTACTAATATCGTAGCCAGACCGCGACCATTGCTTAATTACCTGGGCCAGGTATAAGCCACCATAAAGATAAGAATAATAATGATCTTTTTCATTAGTTAGTCTTTGGTAACGGATATCGGTCTGATTGCCAGCTGGCATATCCAGTAAAGCTTCAGTTTTTTCTCCTAAATAAAAAGATGACTCTTTATCTTTCAAGTGTTCTTCGATGGCTATGGCTGTTTTTTCTTTAATCGCCATCACTCCCCAGGCCATCTTGTTGGCGCTAGCTAAAATATTTAACGGCTTAAAAAATTTTTCAAACAACTCTCGCTGAGTATAGTATAGCCTTAATTGCTCCACAATTGCGGCTGAAACTAAAATTCGCGGCTTAATCCCAGCTTGACTAGCCGCCTTCTTGATTACTTCACTATCCTTAATTAAAGCCTTTTCAATAACCACCCACTCTTCACCATTTTGCCAAGTAAATAAGACTTTTTTTGCCGACCAATCTAAACTATCCAAAGTTTCTTGTTTATTTAATAACTCTTTCATGCACTGCTTTAAAGAATCATCAGCTGCTGTTTCTTGACCTTGACGATAAGTCAGCCACTGACTAAGTGCTGCTGCTGTTACGAAACGCCAACCAAGCTCTGGACGCGCTAAAGCAGTCTGCCAAGTTTTAGCTGGATTCGCATAACCTACTTGATTAATCAGCTTCAGTTGACAGACAGTGCTAGTCGTCAGATTGTCCACCAATATACCCAAGGAACTAGTTACTGCCCTTGGTAGGCTAATTACTTCAATGGTTGAAGTTTCGATCTTATAATTATTTTCTAAAGGCAAAGTTTGATTATACCAAGAAGAATCTTGATCAACTTGACCGGCAACATTAGTCCAACCATAACGAACCGCAAAAAAAGCAGCTGTCCAGCCGATTGTCACCAAGCCACCAATTGTTAATAAAACCAAGCTAATTGTTTTGATTATTTTCTTTACTTTCATCATTATTTTTTAACCTATCCTTAAAATACCATTGCCAAAAATCCTTAGCAATCGGCACAGCTGCATCAGTACTCTCTCCACCACCCTCAACTAAAATTGTTAAGGTCATTTCTGGCTTATCAAAAGGCGCAAAACCAGTAAACCACGAATGAGTTTCTTTACCGCCACCAAATTGGGCTGTACCAGTTTTACCAGCCACCGGCACTGGCAAAACCTGCAAACTACGAGCACTACCAGTCAAAACTGTTTGGCGCATTCCTCGCCGCACTATTTCAATATTTTCATTATCAACAATAATATCATTATTTTTTTTCGGTTCCATTATTTGATAAATTGCTTCATCACTACCAAGTATTTCTTTCACTAACCGCGGACGATAAAATTTACCACCATTAGCAAAAATAGCAGTATAGTTAGCCACCTGTAACGGTGTTACCAGTAAATAACCCTGGCCAATTGATAAATGATAAGTATCGCCAATATACCATTGTTCACCGGTTTTTTCTTTTTTCCAGGCAGCTGTCGGCACCAATCCGCTAGCCTCACTTGCTAAATCAATGCCAGAAACCTGACCTAAACCAAAATTAGTTAAGTATTTATCAATTCTTTCTAGACCCAAGCCGGTAAACTTATCATATCCTCCACCGATATAATAGAAAAAGGTATTAACCGATTCCGCAATTGCCTTAACAACATTAGTCCAACCATGACCACCTGATTTCCAATCAGGAAATCTCCACTGGCCGATGCTTAAACCGCCAGTGCTAGTAAAACCAGTCTTTTCATTAATAACTCCCTCCTCTAAAGCTGCTGCTGCCATAATAATCTTAACCGTTGAACCCGATGGATACTCACCGCTAACTGCTCGATTAAACATTGGTTTATCTTTATCTTCAATCAAGGCCTGATAGTCGGCTTGCTTAATTCCGGCTGAAAATTGATTATTATCAAAACTAGGTTGGTTAACCATCGCTAAAATACTGCCATCTTGAGGATTCATGGCAATAGCCACTGCTTTTCGTCCATTAATTCTTTTTAAGTGCTGGCGAATTACTCTTTCTAGATTAGCTTGTATTTCAGCGTCAATAGTTAACACTAAATGATGGCCATCAATTGGATTCTGCTGGCCAATCATCTTTTTTTCGTTACCCACCGCATCAACCTCAATCTGCTTACTGCCATTTACCCCCCGGAGGTCTTTTTCATAATAAGCCTCCAAGCCAGTCTTGCCAATATAGTCAATTGGCAAATAGCCGTCACTCTTCTTTTTAGCTAATTCTTTTTCATTAATCTTGCCGATATAGCCCAAAATTAAACTTAAACTATTCAAATCATTATCAAAATCATTTTTATTTTCATCGGTACTGGTGCCAGCTTGAGCTAGTTCAGTAATTGATAAATACGACCTCTTATTACGATTGGTCAAAACCACTCCCGGCAGTTGGTGAGCTTGAACCGTTAACTGAATCGCTTGATCATAAGTCAAATTATCGCTGACAAAAATCGGCTGATAATACTCTAGCGACCTTGGTTTAACCGCTGCTAAATTTTTTTCTAATTCCGTACAAACTTCCTCTCCCAAAACCTCAGCCAGTCTTGCCATAACAGACTGACGTTCAACTTCTTTAGCTGGCAAAATACTGGGATTAACATAAACCAGAAAATTAGCTATATTCTGTACTAATGGTCGACGCTGGCTATCATAAATAATACCGCGTTTTGCCTCCAGCCTTTCTAAGCGTAAACGATTGCCTTCAGATAAATTATAGTAATAATCGCCATGATAAAGTTGCAGCCAAACTAAGCGCCCCAACAAAACAACCAATAAAGCTAAACAGACCCGCGAAAAGAAATACCCCCGCCCTAAATCAAAATTATGACTAATCGTTTCAGCGTTATCTTTCTGACTCAAAAAAACTTCCTCAGTCCAACGCTGATTAGCCGAAGTTAAACTGAATTGTTTTTGGCTCTTAGTAGAGCCAAAAAACTGATCAAAAGGATTGTTTTTATTCTTACTTACCATACTGTCTATTTTTTGATAAAAACAATGGATTAAGCCGATTATCCAACCACTTGATTAAAAAATACAAAACCACCATCAATAACCAATTAGCCACTATCTGACCGACAAATTCCGTCCACCAATTAATCTTGCTCCAACCATCGCCCAGAAAAGCCAAAATAAATGTTTGAAAAATAGTGGCCGAAATAATCAAGCCAGAAAAAGCATAAAGCGATTTATTGGTAAAAAAATTAATCAACAGCAAATTGGTTAAGCCTAAAGAAATTAACCAAACTACAGTTTGACTACCAAAAGTATAAAAAGACAAGCAATCTAAAATCAGGCTTAAACCCAAAACCCAATAACTAATCCTAGACCAGCCACGCAGAATCAACCAAATTGTCAGAGAAACTAAGATTAAATTTGGCCTAGGCCAAGCTGTCGCCAATTGATCAATAACTGTTAGTTGAAAAATAGTTGCTATCGATAACCAAAGGGTATTAAGCACAGCAAAAACCCACATATTACGGAATAATTACACTAACAAAACTTAACTCACTTGGATCAATAGCTGGATTCAAGCCGGCATTTTGCCACAAAGCATTATTTTCCTTATTGATCTGATTAATTTTACCAATCAGTAAATCCTTAGGAATAGACGGTTCTAATCCTGAAGTTACGATTTCGCCACCAATTTGCAAAATCTCTGTCTGCGGCACCATTTCTAAATTAATCGTTAAACCCAGATTACCCCGCACTAAACCAATTGTCTTGCTGCTACTAGCTGTTCCAGCCGCTAAACGGCATTCTTTATTGGTTACTAGCAGCACCTCAGCCGAATCATCTTTAACCTGGCCCAATTTGCCAACTACATTACCACGCTGATCAATCACCACTAAATCCGAAGTCAAACCTTGTCTTGACCCCAAATCGATAATCAAAGTCTGACTTGGCGCTAATAGGCCACCAGCTTGACCACGATAAATAATGTTAGCTGTCTTTAATTTAAATTGCCGAGCTTTTTGAAAATCAACCAAACGGCGTAAGTTTTCATTTTCCTCAACTAAATTAGCCAAACTAATTGTCTTGATTGTTAAAGCCTCATTCTTTTTTTCGCTTTGATCTAGTTTTTCCTGGCAAGCATAACGATTGCGCCAGTCTTCTAACCACTGACCAACGGCCTGATTATTGTTAGTTGCCATCTTAAATAATGGCTCAGTCGAGCGACTGACAAAGTTTTCCACGTAGCTCAAAAAACCTAAATAGTGTAAACCTACTAAGGTAATAACAATTAGCCAGAACCAGGCTGAAGATTTTTTACCAGGCAGCCGCAGCATAGGCATGTTATAGGTCAGCTAAACTAGGTGCAACAACCTTATCGAGTAATTCTTGATCATTTAACAAATGAGCTGCTCCACGAACCACACTACTAATCGGCTCATCCACAATATGGACACCAATTTTAGTTGCCCTAGCAATAATCTGGTCTAGTCCGTAAAGCAATGAACTGCCGCCAGCCAGCATAATTCCCCGTTCATAAATATCAGCCACTAATTCTGGTGGCGTAACTTCTAAAGTCGCCTTGATATTGTCAATAATCTGACTAATCGGCCGAGCAATAGCCTCGCGGACATGCTCATCACTGATAACAATTTCTTTTGGCAGGCCATTAATTAAATCGCGTCCGCGAATCGGCATAGTAATTGGTTCATTTCGCGGCAAAGCTGAACCGATTTTAATCTTAATCTCTTCAGCTAATTGTTCGCCAATTAAGAGACTAAACTCCTCTCGAATATATTGAATGATTTCATTGTCAAAAGTATTACCGGCTAGACGCAAAGTTTTCCAAGCCACACAACCGCCCAAAGCTAACACAGCAATTTCAGTTGTTCCGCCGCCAATATCAACCAGTATCGTGGCCGTCGCCTCCATAACCGGCAGTCCAGCCCCAATGGCTGACAACATCGGCTCTTCAACCAAAAAAACTTGCCTTGCTCCAGCTGACTTAGCCGCATCTTCAACCGCTTTTTTTTCTACCTCAGTAATATCTAAAGGAATGCCAATAACCACGGCTGGTTTAGGAGTTAGAAAAAAATTGTTCTCTTGAGTTTGATCAATAAAATATTTCAATAGTTTTTCTGTAACTTCAAAATCTGAGACCACTCCATCAACCAATGGTTTAACAATTTCAATATGACCAGGATTTTTGCCAATCATTGCCTTAGCCGCTGAACCAACTGCTAAAATTTGATCAGTTTTCTTATTGACCGCCACAATAGTTGGCTCGTTTAAAAACAAGCCGCTTTGCGGTTCACTAAGCATGGTCTTGCAAGTGCCAAGATCAATCGCTAAATTACGGACTAATTTTTGCCGAAAAGCTTCAAACATTTAATTATCACCAAAATAAGCGCGAACCTGACTCAAAGCGATTAAACGCCCTTCATTATCTTGACGGCGCTTAATTTCAAAACTCGCCTTTTCCAAAGTCTTATCACTAATAACTAAACGATAAGGACAACCAATCAAATCAGCATCAGCAAATTTAGCCCCAGCTGGTAAATGACGGCGATCATCCCATAACACCTCCATGCCTAATTGCAATAACAAGTCATACAATTTCTGAGCTTCCCGATGGCCTTTTTCTTCGGTTGTCAAATCAATCAAATGAGCCTTGAACGGCGCCACTTCTTTCGGCCAAACAATACCGCGATCATCATGATTAACCTCCACAATTGTCCCCATCAATCTGGTGACGCCGAGGCCATAACAACCCATAACCACTGGCTTTTTAGCTCCCTCAGCATCATTTACCTGCAAATCGAAAGCCTTACTAAAGCGGCTGCCTAATTTAAAGATATTTCCAACTTCAATGGCTTTCTTTTCTATTAAGTCCTGACGGCCGCAGTTAGGGCAAACTGACTGTTCATTAATAATCTCTTTATTAATCGCCAGATTACAGTCTTCACAAATATAAATTATATCTTCCCCGGCTTCCGTGACTGTCTGGAATTCGTGTGAATATTGAGAAAAAGCCCCGCCCGAAGCAAAGGTTAAATAAGTCTGATCAATCAAGCCGCAGCGTTTAAAAATCTGAAAATATGATTTCTGAACTTGCAGATAATAAGCATTAAGATCTTCTTGATCTAGATGAAAAGAATACAGATCTTTCATGATAAACTCGCGGCCACGCAATAAACCTGACTTAGCTCGAAGTTCATTGCGAAACTTAGTTTGGATCTGATAAGCGCCAATCGGCAAATCACGATAAGACTTAATAAATTTTTTTAGTAATGGCGTCACCAACTCTTCATGAGTTGGCGCCAAAACATAAGGCTTTTTATCAGCTCCGGCTGTCCTAAACAGAACATCGAAACTATCCAAGCGACCAGTCTGCTTCCAAGGCTCTTCAGTCGTTAAGCTAGGCAACAAAACTTCTTGCGCCCCTAAGGTTGCCATTTCTTGGCGGATAATTCCTTGAATCTTCTGCACCACTCTTAAACCCAGCGGCAAATAAGTGTAAATACCAGCGGCGGTTTTATCAATAAAACCGGCTCGCATTAAAGTCTGAGCATTGAAACTCTGCTCATCCTTTGGCAATTCCTTAAGGCTGTGAGTAAAAAGTTGGCTTTGGCGCATAAAGATAAAAATAACTATTTAACTAAACAACCCCTCCCTCCTCCTTTCAAGCAAAACTAGGCTCGACGAGCTCGACGGTTGTGCCAATTGTTCCAAACCACCAACAGCGCTGAAGCGACAAAAACTGAACTATAGGCACCGAAAAAGACACCGATAAGCAAAGCTAAAGCAAAGTTACGAATTGAAACGCCGCCAAAAACCACAATCGCCACCAAAGTCAGCATAGTCGTTAAAGAAGTGTAAATTGAACGGGCTAAAGTTTGATTCAAGCTCAAATTAACAGTTTCTGCAAAACTCAAACGAGTTCTAAAGATATTTTCTCTGGTTCGATCAAAAACTACAATCGTATCATTGATACTATAACCAAGAATGGTTAGAACAGCAGCAATCGAAGTGATATCAACTTGATAACCATAATAGCGACCCAGTAAAGCAAAGAAGCCCACCATAATGGTCACATCATGAAATAAAGCAATAATAGCGCAAACACCATATTTCCAAGAACTAACCGGTTGAGAAACTTTACGGAAAGTCCAGGCAATATAAAGGATAATAGCGATCAAAACCAAGATAATCGAAGTAGTGGCTCGACTGCGCAAATCGCGGCCAACAGTCGGACCGACTGAATCATAGCGAAGTTCTTCAACATTATTGGCGCCAGACTCTTTAGAACTATTTAAAGTCTTTAGAATTTCCTGATGCTTAGCTTCGTCAATTTCCAGGAAGCGCAATTTAACTTCATTATCACCAACTGGTTGAATAATTAAATTGCTTAAACTTAAAGGTTCTAAGCTTTTCTTAATCTCTTCAGTGGTTGGACGATTTTGATTATAACGGACTTCCAAAACACCACCACCAGTAAAATCAATACCAAAACGCAAACCCCAGACTGCAATAGCCGTAATTGCTAAAGCCATCATCACAGCCGATAAAGACAGCCAGATTTTTCTTTTCGCGATAATCTGATACATATATTTATGCTAATTACGATTATTTATTATCTTCTTGCTTGGTTTCCTTATGGCTAACACCAAATAACCAAGTATTTTGCACCAATTTTCTGCTAGCAACTAGTTTTAGCAAATTACGAGTAACTACAATAGCGCTAAACATTGACACGATAACACCTAAAGCCAAGGTAATAGCGAAACCTTTAATCGATCCGGTTAAAAACTGAGTCAAAATAAAACAAGTAATCAAAGTAGTATAATTGCCGTCACGAATCGATGGCCAAGCCCGAGTAAAGCCTTCATTAATGGCACTGCTTAAAGGCTTGCCTGCTCTTAATTCTTCTTTGATTCTTTCAAAAATCAAAACATTGGCATCAACCGCCATACCAATCGACAAGATAAAACCGGCAATACCTGATAAGGTCAAAGTAACCGGCCAAACCTTAAAGACTGTTAAAACCAACAAGCCATAAAAAATCAAAGAGAAAACTGACAACACACCTGGTAAACGATAGAAAATAACCATAAAAATCGCTACCAAAATCAAACCAATCAAGCCGGCTTGCATACTATTATTAACTGACGATTGACCCAAGCTAGCCCCAATAGTCTGTTGGTTAACCAAATTAACCGGTACAGGCAAGGCACCAGCATTCAAACGCTGCGACAAAGTCTTGGCTTCTTCCAAAGTAAAGCGGCCAGAAATAACTGCCTGTCCACCAGTAATCTTTTGGCTAACATTCGGCTGACTAATAATATAACCATCCAAGAAAATAGCCACTGGCTTATTAATATTACGGCCAGTAATATCTTCAAAAATCTTAGCACCATCATTATCAAAACCTAAAGATACTTCTGGTGCGCCATCTTGAGGATTAAATTGAACACTGGCTTTCTTTAAGTATTTACCAGTCAATTCAGTAGTCTTCCATTCATCGACATTACCTAAAATATCAGCAGCAGTTTTAATCTTAACCAAAATATGGCTAAGCTTATAATCCATAACCGCTCTTTCATCCTCTTTATAAATCAAATGATAGCCAAAATCAGTTTCGACAACATCAGAAATCTGCCCCTTCTTCATAGCCAAAACAGCTGTTTCAAATTCTTCCACCATAGCACCCTTGCCAAACCAACCTAATTCACCGCCGCTATCACGAGCTCCGGCTTCAGTCGAATTCTGTTTGACCAAGTCAGTAAAATTCTTGTCAGTAGCTTGCTCTTTAAGCTTTTTAATCTTTTCGAAAGCTTGATCTTTGGTTAAACCGCTTTCACAGCCAGTCTTACCTTCAAAACAAATTAGTAAATGAGCAGCTTTATTTTCAATCGCTGGCTTATTGTCTTGAGTTTTAGCTCGCTTTTCTTCCAGTTTAACAATTTCATAGCCAGCTGAAGTTTTTTGCAAATCCTTATTGATCTGGCCAACTGTTAATTTTTCAGCAATAACTGCTAATTCCGGAT
>ENA-UPXM01002920-UPXM01002920.1-activated-sludge-metagenome-genome-assembly--contig:-NODE-2920-length-19416-cov-15.258251_pt1 | contig 19416 bp, 15 predicted proteins | sample MGYA00238178_ERZ772708 | MGnify/ENA primary metagenome ERZ772708 (study PRJEB29002, sample SAMN05720212) | activated sludge metagenome | isolation source: anaerobic digester from wastewater... | reverse complement strand
CCGGAACCGTGACCGCAACCGAAAAAAGAACAGGACGTTCGGGCATTACAATCGCCGTCTCAACCGGTACAAAATCGTCCCAGGTTTACGTTCATAAAACAAACGTCGCTGCCGATCAGGTCGCTCTGTTTACCGATGTTGACGTCAGCGATGTCATCACTTTGACGGGTTTTGTCGGTATTTACAGCGGCAATTATCAGATTGTCACTCCGACAATGGTCACCGCCTAATTATTTCACCATTATTTGAAAAGGATTCGCGACTTGTTCTCGAGTCCTTTCTTTTTGCGTCTACGCCGAAACCAATTATTCTTATAATTGACTAAGCGCAGTAGATTTCATATAATTACAAAGGTAGGAAAATAATATGTATTATTGCAGATTTTGCGGTCACGAAACCAAAGAAGAATTAGATGCCTGTCCAAAATGCGGTGAACTCTTCGGCAAGACGGAACTGACGCATAACGACGCGCGTAAACTTGTGCAAACACTGCACAAAAACGAAACTTTTTCCCGCGAGAAAAGCGATGCCGCCATGGTTTTTATCATCCTTGGCATCATCTCCTTGATTCTCGGCGCTTTATTCTTTGTCCTCGCTTATAAACTGGCGGATGCAAACGCCTTGGTACGGACCCTATCGACGACGGCGTTTGAGTTTTGGGTCGCCCTCTTTCTTCTTGCCGTTGGCGCGACAATTTTAGTTTACGGACTAATCGTTCTTGTCATTCACTTTTCGCGTTTGAAAAGACTCTCACTTAAAATTGAAGAAATCCGCGCTTTTTATCTCGGAAAAGACCAATAACCCTGCCGCTCTTAAAATCGCTATACGCACCGTTAGCTCAGATGGTAGAGCAGCTGACTCTTAATCAGCGGGTCACAGGTTCGATCCCTGCACGGTGTACCATGTCTAGTAAGCCGCACGCTTGTGCGGTTTTTTCTTTATTGTCCATCTATTTTTTAAAAGTATATAATAATGTGAAGGAGACTTAATATGAACGGACCGACTCTTACCAATGTGCGAAAGTACATTTCCGCCATCAAAAAAAGCCCGCGCAAGTACTTGACTTCTGAGCACCTTTCAAAGGAATTAGGCCTTTTTCCTGATGTCATCAACCGGACCCTTTCCTTTTTTGATCCCCTCGTCAATATGGACTTCACCTATGATGTCCGCACCCTCCTTCCAGCGATGGAAGACTATGCAGCAAAACTTGCCGACGAAAGCAAGAAGACGCGGCAACCCCGTGTCCAAGTCTCCAAAAAGGAAGTTGCCGCCTTTGAATCGATTAACGATTTTATTTTTAAGAAGTATATTTTTGAAAGCAGCGGTCTTTTTAACCGCGGCGCGGAACTTAATGACGCCGACCTTCGCGTCTTAAAAAAACTCGTGATGCTTGAGCTTAGCGAGCGCAAAAGCAAAAAAGCCAAAAAATAAGAAGATGGAAGCCCTATCACAGCCGGCTTCCTTTTTTATATTTATATAATCTTGAAAGAAAATGGTTTTCCACATACAATATAGAAGGTATTTTTAAGGAGAAATTTATGGCAATAAAAAAGACGTTTCTGTCGGTCGATGGCAACACGGCGGCCGCTCTGGCGAGTTATAATTTTACGGAAGTGGCGGGTATTTATCCGATCACGCCGAGTTCCAACATGGCCGAATTGGTCGATGTCTATGCCTCTCAGGGCAAAATTAACTTTTTTGGCAATGTCTGCAAAGTTGTCGAAATGCAGTCTGAAGGCGGAGCGGCCGCGGCCGTTCACGGCGCCTTGCAGGGCGGAGCCTTTGCTTCATCTTATACAGCGAGCCAAGGCTTGCTTTTAATGGTCCCCAACATCTATAAATGGTGCGGCGAGTTATTACCCGCCGTGTTGCACGTCTCAGCGCGCAGCATCGCGACGCGCGCCCTTTCTATTTTTGGCGATCACCAGGACATTTACGCCGTCCGTCAGACGGGTATTACCATCATGTCTTCGCACAGCGTTCAGGAAGTCGCCGACCTGGCTCCTCTGGCCCATTTAATCGCCATTGACGCCGAAGCCCCCGTCCTCCATTTCTTCGATGGCTTCAGAACCTCGCACGAAATCCAAAACATCGAACTGGTCGATGACGCCGAATGGCAAAAACTCCTCCCGCTTGATAAAGTCGAAAAGTTTAAAGCTCGCGCATTAAATCCGCATACCCATCCCGTCACTCGCGGCGGTGCAGAAAACGAAGATATTTATTTTCAGGGTCGCGAAGCCCAGAACTCGCATTATGCGAAAGTACTCGAGTATGCCGAAAAGTATTTTAAAGAAGCGACGAGATTAACCGGACGTCATTACGCACCATTTACTTATTACGGTGATGAACACGCCGAAGATATCGTCATCGCGATGGGTTCGGTCACCGAAACGACAATCGAAGTCATCGATGAACTGCGCAAAAACGGCGCAAAAGTCGGCTTGGTAAAAGTTCATCTCTATCGCCCGTTCTCGGCCAAACACCTCGTCAGCGTCATTCCCCACAGCGTCAAGCGCATTGCCGTCTTGGATCGCACCAAGGAAATCGGCGCCCCCGGCGAACCCCTCTATCTCGATGTCGTCACCGCCCTTCGTCAAGAAGGACGCGATATCGCCGTCTATGGTGGTCGCTATGGCCTTTCGAGCAAAGATGTTCCGCCGCGCGATGTCAAAGCCGTCTATGATATGCTTCACGGTAAACCTTTCCATGATTTTACAATTGGAATCGTCGACGATGTCACCAACCGCTCACTGGCCGTCGATGAAGACTTTCACCCGGTTACCGACTACACCTCCTGCCTGTTCTACGGTTTAGGAAGCGATGGCACTGTTTCGGCGAATAAATCTTCGATTAAGATTATCGGCGATGCGACCGGCCAGTACGCTCAGGCATATTTCCAATACGATTCGCGCAAAGCCGGTGGCGTCACGCGTTCGCACCTGCGCTTTGGCAAATCTCCGATTCATTCGACCTATTTTATCGGCAATGCCGATTTCATCAGCTGCTCGCTCGATACTTATGTCATGAAGTTTGACATGCTGAAGAATTTGAAAAAAGGCGGTGTTTTCCTTCTCAATACCGATATGAGCGATGAAGCCCTCATCGCCATGATGCCTAACCGCGTCAAACATCAGTTAGCGAAGAAAAACGCCAAGTTCTATGTCATCGATGCCAATAAGATCGCCCGCGAAGTCGGTTTGGGACGCCATACCAACACGATTCTCCAGGCCAGCTTCTTTTATCTCAATCAGACGATAATGCCTTATGAAAAAGCTGTCACCTGGATGAAAAAGCTCGTCTTGAAGGCCTATGGTAAAAAAGGCCAGGATGTCGTCGATATGAACAATCGCGCGATAGATGCCGGCACCCAGGGACTTCGCGAAGTCAAAGTCGATCCGAAATGGGTTGAACTGCCATATAAGCGCATCCATATCAAAACCGGAGATGACTATTTTGATAATTATGTCGATGTCGTCGGTTCCCTTGACGGCGATACGATTCCGGTCAGCAAGTTCACCGAACACGAATTACTCGATGGCACGATGGATAATAATATCACCTTTAAAGAAAAGCGCAGCATCGCCGATATGGTTCCGCACTGGATTAAGGAAAACTGCATTCAGTGCAACACTTGCTCGTTTGTCTGCCCCCACGCAACCATCCGTCCTTTCCTCATTAATGAGGAAGAACTCGCCAAAGCTCCCGATATCGTCAAAAACGATGTCCGCGACGCCGTCGGCCCGAGTGTCAAAGGTCTCAAATTCCGCATTCAGGTATCGACGCAAAACTGCGTCGGCTGCGGTGTCTGCGTCGCCGAATGTCTGGCCAACAAAGCCGGACGCATCGCCCTTGAGATGGTTGAAGCCAAAGGTCAGTTCGCTCAGGAAGAAGGCGCTGACTATCTTTATAAGCACACGACTTATAAAAGTGATAAATTCCCGCTTAATACTGTCAAAGGCGTCGGTTTCCTGATGCCCTACATGGAAGTTTCCGGCGCATGCGCGGGTTGCGGTGAAACGCCGTATTACCGCTTGGCCTCTCAACTATTTGGCCGTGATATGCTCATCGCCAATGCGACGGGATGTACATCCATCTACTGTGGTTCGACTCCGCTTACGCCCTTTGTTAAAGACGCAAATGGCGAAGGCGTGGCCTGGGCCAACTCGCTCTTTGAAGATAATGCTGAATTCGGTTTCGGCATGCGCCTCGCCACCGATTATAAATTGAGTTTAATCTCAAGAATTCTCGATGAAGCGCTTGCCAGCAATTTAGTTGAAGAAGAACTCAAAGAAATCGCCCGCAAGTATCTTGAAAACATCAAGAACAGAGATGAAGCGCGCAAGATCGTCCCCGAACTCGTCCGCCTTGTCAAAGCCAGCAAAGACGATAATGTCAAACGCCTCCTGGCCCACGAACGCGACCTCGTCGACAAATCAGTTTGGATCGTCGGCGGTGACGGCTGGGCTTACGATATCGGCTACGGCGGCCTCGATCACGTCCTCGCCAATAACGATGATGTCAACGTCCTCGTCCTCGACACCGAAGTGTATTCCAATACCGGCGGTCAGTCTTCAAAATCCTCGCAAGTCGGTTCCATCGCTAAATTTACCGCCAGCGGCAAATCCGTCTCAAAGAAAAACCTGGCCTTGCAAGCTATGACGTACGGTCATGTCTATGTCGCCCAGATTGCGTTAGGCGCCAACGCCATGAAAGCCATTCAAGCTCTCAAAGAAGCCGAGAGCTATGACGGACCATCGCTTATCATCGCCTACTCGCCATGCGTCAATCATGGTATCAAGGGTGGCATGACCAACTCGATTCGCACCGAAAAGGCAGCCGTCGAATGCGGTTATTTCACAACCTTCCGCTATGATCCGCGCAATGAGGCCAAAGGTTTGCCGGCCCTCACGCTCGACTGCAAAGAACCCGATTTCACCAAATTCAGAGACTTCGTGATGAACGAAACCCGTTTCTCGCAGCTGCCCAATATCAACCCTCAACATGCCGAAGCTCTTCTTGCTAAATCGGCGGAAGATGCCAAAAAGCGCTGGGAAAAAGTCAAGAAGTTTGGACTTTAATCTCAAGTAGTCAAAAACATGCAAAAACCCGATGAATCACATGATTTGTCGGGTTTTTTCTTGTTTAGGAGCATAAAAAAATGGTCGGAACGAAGGGATTTGAACCCTCGACCCCTACCACCCCAAGGTAGTGCGCTACCAAGCTGCGCTACGTCCCGCCATGTAAAGCAATAATATTATAATCTATCCTTTATCTTTTTCCACAATAATAGTAACTGTTTTTCCCGGAAAAACTTTTGCCATTTAATAGTGTCTTATTAGTATGCGCGGGCAAGAAATGTTAAAATAATATTTTGAGGCAAGCCATGGAACAAAAAACTATTTTCGTCAAAGGGGCCCGCGAGAACAATCTTAAAAACATCGATCTCGAAATCCCCAAAAACGCTCTGGTCGTCTTCACCGGCCTTTCCGGAAGCGGCAAAACAACACTGGCCTTTGACACGATTTATAGCGAAGGACAACGCCGTTATGTCGAAAGCCTGTCGAGTTATGCCCGGCAGTTTTTGGGAAATGTCGATAAACCCGATGTCGATTCGATCGAAGGCTTGTCACCCGCCATCTCAATCGATCAAAAGACAACTTCGCACAATCCCCGTTCGACGGTGGGAACCGTGACGGAAATCTATGACTATCTGCGCCTTCTTTTTGCCCGCATCGGCGTTCCTTACTGCCCGATACATAATGAGCCGATCGTCTCCTTCTCGCCATCCAAGATGGTCGATGTCGCCTTGAGTTTCGACGAAGGTACGCGGATGCAAATCCTCTCTCCGCTCATCCGCAATGAAAAAGGGACACAAGCCGAGACGCTGGCTAAGATTCGTCAGCAGGGGTTTGAAAGACTTCGCGTTGACGGCGTGCTTTTACGGATTGATGAAGTGCCCGAATTAGAAAAGAATAAGCGCCACACAATTGATATCGTCATCGATCGCCTAATTGTAAAAACCGAGATTCGGACGCGCATTTTTGATGCGATTGAACTAGCCTTGGACTGGTCGCACGGTTACGTTACTTTATTGACCGATAAAGAAGAGAGGCTCCTCAGTCAGCATCACAGCTGCAAATACTGCGGTTTTTCGGTGCCGAAACTCGAACCGCGCCTCTTTTCATTTAACGCTCCTCTTGGCTACTGTCCGAAATGCAAAGGACTTGGCATTAATCGCGAGGCGGCTTTTGATTTGCTCGTGCCGAATGATAACTTATCAATCATGCAAGGCGCGATTCGCTATTACAAAAACGTCGTCTACAGTAAAAATATCGATTGGCAGGAGTTTAAATACTTATGCGAACAATATAAAATCGATTTAAACATACCCTTTAAAAACTTAAGCGATTATCAAAAGAAAATCGTCTTTTACGGAAGCGATAAACCTTTTACTTATGTGATTACATCCGTCAGCGGCAACAAAAATCATCGCTCCGGCCATATCGAGGGCATCAAAACAAAAATAGATCGCCTCTACCTCGAGACGACAAGCTCGATGATGCGCGACTATTACGAAATATATATGCGCGACAGCGAATGCACCGAGTGCCACGGAGCGCGGTTGAATAATCAGGTTCTCGCCGTTCGCATCAATCAACTCAATATTTATGAAGTGACGACCTTGCCGATTAAAAAATTGCTTAAATACATAGCTGAGCTCGATGAGGTGTTGACGCCCAACGAGAAAGAAATCGGTCAGCTCGTCATTAAAGAAATTCGCAATCGCACGCAGTTTTTAAGCGATGTCGGTCTCGATTATTTAACTCTTTCGCGCATGTCGATGACGCTCAGCGGCGGTGAAGCCCAGAGAATTCGTCTGGCCACGCAGATCGGCAGCCGCCTTTCCGGCGTCTTATATGTTCTTGATGAGCCGAGCATCGGCCTTCATCAAAAAGATAACGCTAAATTGCTGGCGACGCTTAAATCGATGCGCGATTTAGGCAACTCCTTAATCGTCGTCGAACACGACGAGGAGACAATTCGCGCCGCCGATCATATTGTCGATATCGGGCCCGGCGCCGGTATTCACGGCGGCTACATTGTCGCGCAAGGAAATCTTAAGGCCATTATCGACAACAAAAAATCGATCACCGGCGATTATCTCTCGGGACGTAAAAAAATCGAAGTTCCCTCCGCAAGAAGAAAAGGCAATGGCCGCTTTGTGACCGTCAAAGGAGCGCGTTGCAACAACTTAAAAAATATTACTGTCGATTTTCCTTTAGGTAAGTTCATTGCCGTCACTGGTGTCTCTGGCAGCGGAAAATCTTCGCTCGTCTCGCAGACGCTTAATCGCGCGATTGAAAAACGCCTTAACGGCATCGATAATTTTCCGGGTGAGCACGATGATATTTTTGGTTTAGAAAATATTGATAAGGTCGTCAATGTTTCGCAAGAGCCCATCGGCCGCACACCCAGGAGTAATCCGGCGACCTATACGAAAGTATTTGATGACATTCGCGCCTTGTTTGCCGAGACGATTGAAGCGCGGGCCCGGGGATTTGATAAAGGTCGCTTCTCTTTTAATGTCATCGGCGGACGTTGCGAAAATTGCCAAGGAGCCGGCGTCACGCGGATTCCGATGAACTTTTTGCCCGATGTCTATGTGCGCTGCGATTCGTGCAATGGCAAGCGTTATAACGAAGAGACTTTACAAGTAACCTATAAAGGAAAAAATATCTTTGAAGTGCTCGAAATGACCGTCGAAGATTCATTGTCATTTTTTGAAAACCGCCCCAAAATACGGCGAAAACTCCAGACCCTATTTGATGTCGGCTTAGGTTACATCAAACTTGGCCAGCAGGCTACGACATTGAGCGGCGGTGAAGCCCAGCGCGTCAAATTGGCTTTTGAATTGCAGCGTCGCCCGACCGGCAAAACCTTATATATTCTCGACGAACCGACGACCGGTTTGCACACCGATGATGTCAAACGGCTTATTGCTGTTTTGCAGAAAATCGTCGATAACGGGGACACCGTGCTGGTGATCGAACATAATCTCGATGTGATTAAAGTGGCCGATCATATCATCGACATCGGCAAAGATGGCGGCGATGCCGGTGGTCAGATTATCGCTCAGGGCACGCCTGAAGAAATTGCCGCCTGCCCCGATTCCTACACCGGCCACTATTTGGCGAACATTCTGAAAGGGAAAAACAATTGAGTTGTTGAACAACAACAATAATGTTATTCTTTCAAACAGGTAATCAACATGGAAGCACTCGGATATATCAGCCTCATCGCCGTCATCGCCGCTTTTGTCTTTTTACATCTGACATTAAAGAAAATTGTCAAAAATGAAAGCGCGACATCTTTATCGCGTCAGGATTTAATCAAGATTTTCTCCGCGATCGGCGGCGCCGCGCTTTTTGCCTTTTTGGCGATGCTGGGACTCATCCTTGCGAAGGGCTGGAATCTTCGCGGAGGCGAATACGCGATGGCCCTTATTGGAAGTTTTGTCTTCATCCTTGGATTATCATCGCTATATGCGGCTTTTGGTCTAAATTTTTACAAACCGACATTAGGAGCCAACATTCTTAAAATAGTTCGCCTCGTCATGTATATTGCCATCCCGGTCATCATCATCTTTTTGGCGCTGGCCACCGAAGGAATTGCCGACTATCTGACTTATCCGCTCGTCAACCGCATCTCGCTCACCGAAGGATTTGTTGATCCCTTTAATCGCACGGCCCAGTTTGCCGTCGCTTTTTATGGCATTCTAATCGTCAGCGGCGCCGTCATCGTCTACTTCGTCAGCGATCACTTCTTTTTTAAAAAATTTAAACGCCACGGCATTCTCGACTCGACATTTTATGTCGCCTTTCCGGCCGGGTTAGTCGGAGCCCGTCTGTGGTACTGCTATGTTTTGGAATTCGACCGATACGCCAATGATTTCCTCGCCGTCTTGCAAGTGTGGGATGGTGGCTTGGCAATTATGGGCGGCGCGATTCTTGGTATTATCGCCGGCGTCACTTTTATGCTCGTGCGCCGCAAATACGTCAACATTCGCTGGGCGATGGACGTCATCGTCCCGGCTATTTTAATCGCCCAGGCCATCGGCCGCTGGGGCAATTTCTTCAATATTGAAGTGCATGGTTTGGAAGTCGCGGCTTCGTCGTGGAGCTTCTTGCCGTCGATTATTTCCAATAACATGGCCTTTAGTTCAACAGACGGACCGGCCGCTGCCGGAAATATATATGTGCCGCTATTCTTGATTGAATCGATCAGTAATCTCGCCGGCTACTTCCTGATTACCTATGGGGTGGGCAAGGGGCTATGCAAATGGCTTTCGCTCGGCGATTTATCGATGGCTTACCTCATCTGGTATGGCGCGACAAGAGCAATTATGGAGCCGCTCCGCTCGGCAGACTTTGAATATGGGCAGTCGTGGATTTCCTCGTTCATTTTAATCGGTGTCGGCGTCCTCGGCATCGTCGCTTTCCACGTCTACGACTTTGTTCGCAAGAAAAAGAATCTTGAACCGCGGACTTACGAAACGGTGTAATTAATCATGTATAAACTCGTACTTTTTGATATGGACGGCACCATCGCCGATACCGATGGGATGATCGTGGCGACTTTTATTGAAATGTATCGTCTTTATCGCCCCGATTATATGCCGACTATTGACTATATGCTGACCTTTTCCGGTCCGCCGATTGTCCAAACATTGACTAAAGAATTTCCTGATTTGACTTTTGATTATGCTTTTAAAGAGTATCAGCGAATATCGTTGCCAAATTATCAAAAATTTGCCAAAGCCTTTCCTTTTGTGCGTGAATTGGCCGAAAAACTCCACGCTCGCGGAATTAAAATCGGCATCGTTACATCCAAGCATCGCTATCCCGCTGAATACACTTTAAAACTTATCGACCTCGATGGTGTGTTTGACCTTTTAATCGCTCATGACGATGTAAAAGAAGCCAAACCGAATCCAGAGGGAATTTTTCAAGCGATGAAACATTTTGGCATCAGCGATAAGCGCGATGTCTTATATGTCGGCGACACGCTCACCGATTATCTGACCGCGCAAAATGCCGGAATCGATGTCGCCTTGGTCACATGGACCCCCCGCGATCTCCCTCCTGAAGCAAAACCAACCTATTATATCGACTCTTTTAATGAATTCTTTGAGGTGATTAACCATGGAAAAACAAATTGATGTCGCCATCATCGGCGGCGGAATCGCCGGCATCACAGCCGGTCTTTATGTCAAGCGCAGCAATTTAAGCGTCATGGCCATCGACCGCAATGTCTTCGGCGGGAAACTGGCCAAACTCGGTGAAATCTACAACTATCCGGGCTTTGAGGCCATCAGCGGACCTGAACTCGCCTATAAACTTATGGAACAGGCCACTAAAAACGATATCGAACTCGAATACGGAAGCGTCATCAATGTCACAAAACAAGATGACGGACTCTTTTTAGTGGAGACCGAAGAGCACATGATTCGCGCGAAAGTCGTCATCATCGCGACCGGAACGATTGAAAAGCAGTTAGGCATTCCCGGCGAGAAGGAATTTCTTAATCGCGGCGTCTCGTACTGTGCGACTTGCGACGGCCCCCTCTATCGCAATAAAGAAGTCGCGGTCGTCGGCTATCTGGATACAGCTCTTGAAGAAGCGATGTATCTCTCCGGGATCGCCCAAACCGTTCATTTGATTAGCAAAGCCAGCGTCAAGGAAATCGAATCGGATAAACTCTCGCACGTTCTGAGCCGCAGCAACATCAATCTCATCGCTAAAAGCGATGTTATGATAATAAAAGGTCAAGATCACGTCGAAAGCATCATCATCATGGATCTCGACACCAATGACGAACAAGAGATTAAAGTCAGTGCTGTCTTTCCTTATATCGGGCAAAAAACACTGACGGAATTTCTCGCTAATCTAAAAGTCGAGACGCGCAACGGCTATCTCGTCGTCAATAAGGACATGGAAACGAATGTTCCCGGCTTATTGGCGGCCGGAGATACGACCGATAAGAAACTTCGGCAGCTGGTGACAGCGGCCGGCGATGGCTGCATTGCGGCCACCAGCGCCATCCGCTACATCAAAGCCAAAAAATAATCCACATTTATTTTTTAAGCGGCAATCGAATTGTCGCTTTTTAATTTCATACGATACGGAAATAAGTGTTATTTCGGTATTTTTTGTCACCTCATGTGTTATTATATTTAATATACAGGTATTTTTATGATTGACTTAATTATCTTGACCGGCGTCTCGGGAGCCGGAAAATCAACTGCCGTAAGGACATTCGAAGAAATGGATTATTACATCGTCGAAAATGTCCCTTTTTCCGTTATTCCTAAGCTTTATAAAGCATTTGAAGATGATCCGGTCCGCTATCGGCGAACCGTCGTCGTCGTGGCTATTGATGAGGCTTTAAAAGCCGCTCAGTCCGCTCGTAAAAATACCAATTTCCGCGTCACTTTCTTAGCTCTTGATGCTTCTGAAGCCGAATTATTGACGCGCTTTCGTTTGACGCGCCACATCCATCCGGCGCAAGCTCACGGATTATCGCTCGCCGATTCCCTCGAACGCGACCGCAAAATCATGGATGTCTTGAAAAAGGATGTCGATATGTATGTCGATACGACCGGCAAGACGGCGACTGAACTCCGCAAATTCATCTTTACCAACATACAGGGCATGGAAAGCGGCAACCTGACGATTAGTTTCGTCTCCTTTGGCTTCAAGCACGGCGTGCCCAATGATGTCGAGATGATTTTTGATACCCGCATCGTTCCTAATCCTTATTGGATTAGCGAATTAAAAGACATGACCGGTCTCGATGAGCCCGTCAAGAAGTTCGTCCTCGAAGACAAAGAAGCCAAAGAACTGATTAAAAATATTGAGAAATACCTTGATTATTATCTCGCCAAGGTCCGCGCCGAAGACCGTAATTTCTTTGTCGTCGGCATCGGCTGCAGCGGGGGTCAGCACCGCTCGGTTGTCATCGCGCAATATCTGGCCAGTAAATACGCCGCCAATTACCGAACCCTTTGCTTACACCGCGATATCGGAAAATTTAAAAAGTGAGACCGACGCTTTCGTTTACCCGCAAAGTTAAAGAAGAGATTGTCACCAAACCTTTTACCGAAGAGCGTCTCCGCGCCTTAGTCTCGGCGTTCATCAAGGTCAACGGTCGCATGGAAATCAAGAATCGCTGCGTTGCGATTCTTTTACAAACCGAAAACGCCAAAATAGCGAAATTCATCTATCAAATCATACAGCAAATATATGGCATCAATATCCGTTTCTCTTATGAGAAAACAATGAAGTTTAAACGCCGTATTACTTACAACATCATCATCGATCAGGAAGCCGAATATATTATGGGCGATTTGGAAATTTCCTTTTTGGAAGGCAAAATTGCCAAGAATATCGTCTTTAATGATGATATGATCGGCGGTTACTTAGCCGGCGCTTTTCTCGCCTCCGGTTCGGTCAACAGCCCGCGCAGTTCCAACTACCACTTTGAGATTGCTCTCAATGACGAAAACTACGCGAAATGGTTTTTAAAGTTAATCGCCAAATACAAGGGCGGAAGCTTTAGTCCCAAGACCATCAAGCGGCGCGAGCAAATTGTCATCTATCTTAAAAAGTCCGACCAGATCGCTGATTTTCTCATTTTGATGGGTGCCACGGCTTCAAGTCTCGAATTCGAAAATATTCGTATTGACCGCGAATTTGCCAACATTGGCAATCGCCTGCAAAATCTCGACACCGCCAATTACGAGAAAACGCTGACTTCAGCGGCCCGTCAGCTCGATGACCTGCGGACGATTGACAAAATTCTCGGCGTGAAAAATCTCGCTAATGAGAAGCAGCGCCTTCTGGCTGAAATTCGCTTGCAAAATGAAGACGCGACGATGGAAGAGTTGGCTGCCATGCTCAGCGAGAAGATGGATAAAGTCGTGACAAAATCAAATGTCAATCATATCTTCCGCGCTCTCCGCGTTCTCGCTAAGCGCTATCGAGGGGATGATGATGAAAACTAATCTGCAGCTCGGACAAAAAATTGCCGCTTTGCGTCGGGCTCGCGGCTGGAATCAGGAGGAGATGGCCTTTCGCGCCAGCTTAAACCGCAATTATCTCTCCGATTTAGAAAATGGGCGCCGCAATCCTTCTTTGAAGGTTTTGGAAAAAATCGCCTTTGCCTTCGAAATTAATCTCGAGACCCTCTTTCGCGGAATAACCTCATTTCCTTATGTATAAAACTCTTGTTTTATGCCTTTGCTGAGTCTCAGATAAAAAAATCGTAAACGCTTACAAAGTGATTTTACTTAAATAATCGACCTAATTCTTATATAATAAACGCGGTAGAAAAAAAGGAGGACATATATATGTCAATCAAAGTCGCTATAAATGGATTCGGAAGAATCGGCCGTCTCGCCTTCAGAAGGGCATACGAGACCGGCGAATTCGAAGTCGTCGCCATCAATGACTTGGCGGATGCGGCTTCACTAGCCTATCTTCTCAAGTACGATACCGCGCATAAGCGCTTCGGTGTCGATGACATCACCGTCGATGTCGAAAAAAACGCAATTGTTTACAAGGGCAAAGCTATCCCTGTTATCGGCCAGCCTGATCCCAAGCTGATCAAATGGTCTGATTACGGCGCCGAGCTCGTCTTGGAGTGCACCGGCCGTTTCAAAGGTAAAGCCGATGCCGCCGTTCATATTACCGAAGGTGGTGCGAAAGGTGTCGTCATCTCCGCTCCCGCCGATAAAGAGACTCCGACCTTCGTCTACGGCGTTAACGAAGGCAAACTAACAAAGGACATGACCGTCATCTCCGGCGCTTCCTGCACGACCAACTGCTTAGCTCCGGTTGCCAAAGTTCTCGTCGACAAATTCGGTATTAAAGGCGGCTACATGACAACCGTCCACGCCTATACCAATGACCAGACAACTCTCGACTTAGTTAAAAAAGGCAACAGCCGCCGCGGCCGCGCTGCCGCCGCCAACATCGTTCCGACGACGACCGGCGCCGCCAAGGCCATCAACCTCGTCATTCCCGAACTCAAGGGTCGCCTTCAGGGCGGTGCCCTCCGCGTTCCGGTCATCGATGGTTCCTTAGTCGATCTCTCGCTGCTCCTTAATAAAGATGTCACCGTCGAAGAAATCAACGCGGCGATGAAAGAAGCGGCAAACACTTATCTCAAAGACGTTCTTGCTTATACCGAGGATGAAATCGTCTCGAGCGACATCATCGGCGCGACAGCCGGCTCAATCTTCGACGCCACGCAAACCGCGGTCTTCACCAATCCTGATGGCCAGCAGTTCGTCAAAGTCGTCGCCTGGTACGACAACGAGTACAGCTATACCTGCCAATACTTGCGTATTGCCAAGGAATTGGCCAAGGTTTTAGGTTTAAAATAAGTTGCTGACGAAGGGTGCTTTATCAAAGGCACCTTTTTGTTTTATAAGGAGGCATAATTATGCTCACGATTGATCAATTAAGCGATCTTAAAGGTAAGCGCGTTTTAGTCCGCGTCGATTTTAACGTACCTCTTAAGGACGGCGAAATCCGCGACGATAACCGCATCGTCCAAGCCGCCCCGACAATCAAGATGCTCATCTCGCATGGCGCGAGAGTCATCCTGCTTTCACACCTCGGCAAAATCAAACACAAAGAAGCGCCGGAAGTCGTCGAAGCGCAGAAGAAGAAAAACAGCTTGCGCCCGGTGGCAGCCCGCTTAGGTGAAATCCTTCGCGTCCCCATCGCTTTCTGCCCGGATACAACCGGCGAAAAAGCCAAGTTTTTTATGGGTGTCGTCGAACCCGGTGAAGTCGTTTTAATGGAAAATACTCGCTACGAAAAAGGCGAGGAAAAAAATGATCCTGAACTCGCCAAGAAATGGGCTGAAAACATCGATATTTTCGTCATGGATGCCTTTGGTAGCGCCCACCGCGCCCACGCTTCTACATACGGGGTCCCGGAAATTCTCAAAGCTCAGGGCAAGCCGGTCGCCATCGGCTATCTCGTCGAAAAAGAAGTCCGCAATCTGACCCGCTGTGTCGAAGTTAAAGACGGCGACCGCCCTTACATTGCTATCCTCGGCGGTTTTAAAGTTTCCGATAAAATCAAAGTTATCGACTCACTTCTTAAGAAATGCGACAAGATTCTGATCGGCGGAGCGATGGCTTATACGTTCGCGAAAGCCTTAGGTCGCACCATCGGCAAGTCGCCGTGCGAAGATGATCAGCTAGAATACGCCAAAAAGTGCTTTGAAGAAGCAAACGGCCGCATTCTTCTGCCCCTTGATTCAATCGCCACTGACGCCTTTGAAGGCTGGACGCAAAAAATCGTTACCGATGACGCCAATATTCCCGGTGAGATGGAAGGCATGGACATCGGCCCCAAGACCGCTGCTTTGTTCCAGCAGGAAATCAGCAAAGCCAAGATGGTTTTCTGGAATGGTCCGATGGGTGTCTTTGAACAGAAAGATTTTGCCGGCGGCACGATTGCCGTCTGCCAGGCCATCGCTAAATTGAAGAGCGCTTTCACCGTCTGCGGTGGTGGCGATTCGGCCGCAGCTGTTAAAGAGTTCGGCTTCTCAGATGCCTTCTCGCATGTTTCCACCGGTGGTGGCGCCTCTCTTGAAATGATTGAAAATGACGGACATCTGCCCGGCATCGACATCTTAAAGTAGGTAATTGACATGAGAAAAAAACTCCTGCTTGGCAATTGGAAAATGAATAAGACCCGCGAAGAAACCAAGGTCTTTGCTTTAGGCTCCCTGGCGCTTTCCGCCCTGGCTGAACTACACGGCATCGACATCGGTGTCGCCCCCGCTTATCTCTCTCTTCCGGTCGTAAAAAAATATAATCCGAATTTGCTCGTCGCCTCACAAAATGTCCACTATCAACCCTCAGGGGCATACACCGGTGAAATCTCGATTGCCATGCTTAAGGAAATTAATATTACCTGGGCGATTATCGGCCACTCCGAACGGCGCACTTATGATAATGAGACAAGCGAGCGCTGCAACCTCAAAATCAAAGCCCTTCTCGCCAACGAGATGACACCCGTCTACTGCGTCGGCGAAACGCTGGCTCAATTTGAAAAAAGCGAAACAAAAAAAGTAATAAAAGAGCAAATATTAGCTGGTTTTAGTGAAATAAGCGCTGAAAATGCCGCCAAAGTCGTCGTCGCCTATGAGCCCGTGTGGTCGATTGGCACGGGGAGAAATGCTTCTTCAGAAATCGCTCAGGACGTCTGCTCTTACATTCGCGGATTGCTGCGCGAAAAGTATGGCGAAGTCGCTGAACAGATTCGCATTCTCTACGGCGGTTCCGTCAAACCGGAAAATATTAAAACATATCTTTCGACGGCCGATATCGATGGCGCCTTAGTCGGCGGCGCCTCGCTCAGCATCGAATCGTTTAAAGAGCTGATCAACAACATGATTTAGGAGGTGCAGACATTGAATAATTACCGGACATATGAACCAGAAGTACAATCCGCGACGGGAAGCAAATTTCTCGGCACGGTCTTTGGCTATGCCGCCATCGGCTTCTTAGTCACGGCGGCCGTCGCCTTGCTGACCGGCTATCTGTTTACGAGCGTCATTCCCATCGATGTCGCCAGCGACACTTATCTAGGACTTATCATCGGGGCTTCGATTTTACAAATCGTTCTCATCTTCTGGATTACTTTTGGCGTCTTTCGCCGCGGCGGGAATCTGATTATTCCCTTTGCCCTATACACAATTACGATGGGCATTTTACTCTCGACGTTAACACTGACGATGGATTGGTATCTCATCGGCATGACTTTTGGCCTGACGTGCCTCGTCTTTGGCGCGATGGCCGCGGTCGGCTATTTTTCAAAGGTCAACCTCTCAGGTTTATTAATCGTCGGCATGGGCCTTTTAATCGGTTCAATCTTTTTATCTTTGATTAACTGGTTTATCGGAAGCGATCAACTCGGCTGGATTGTCACATTTGCCTCGTTCGGGGCCATCATGCTCATCACCGCCTTTGATGTGTGGCGCATTCGCCGCATCAGCGAGAGCGGTCAGGCGAGCAAAAATCTCGCTCTCTATTGTGCATTTAACATCTACATCGACTTCATCTACATGTTCATGCGCATAGCTATGATTCTTTCGCGCGTGAGACGCCGTTAGACAAAAATTTTACTATTGTTGTTCAAACACCTTTTAAAACAAGGTAAAATATATTTTAGGAAAAGAGAGGTAACAAAATGTCAAAATTCTTTATGTGCCCCATCTGTGGTAATTTCGTTGAGTCGATCGTCGATAGCGGCGTGCCGATGATTTGCTGCGGACAGGAGATGGAAGAAGTCGAGGCCGACACTCAGGAAAACGTCGCCCTTGAGAAACACATCCCCGAAGTCAAAGTCGAAGGTCACAAAGTCATCGTCAAAGTCGGTTCCGTCACTCATCCGATGCTCCCTGAGCACTTCATTCAGTGGATTCATCTCGAGACCAATCTCGGCATCCGCCGGACGAAACTGGAGCCCGGTCAAGAGCCCAAAGCCACCTTTTGTCTCGTCGAAGGCGAAGTAGCGGTTGCCGCTTACGAATATTGCAATTTACACGGTCTTTGGAAAAAGGCTGTCTAAACTCTTATCAATCGTCAAACAAAGACCGGCGTCATGCGCTGGTCTTTTTATATAAAAAAAGAGCGCTGGTCAGTTTGTTATTTCCCGTAGATAGCGTCAGGATTGTCGCGTAAGACTCCTTACTAAGTAAATAATCGTGAAAAATAAGTTTTTGTTCTTGACACTTTATAAGTATGAATGATACATTATCTAAGCATGCGATTTGACCCGAGAGGGCCTATACTAGCGTATAGCATGCAGCTGATCTTTGAAAACTGAACAGATGTACAAACAACATTAACGTCAATTTTTTAATAATATACAAATAAACCAGAATAATAATTTTGAACTAGATAAAAACTTTTGAGAGTTTGATCCTGGCTCAGGATGAACGCTGGCGGCGTGCCTAATACATGCAAGTCGAACGAAGGTAGCAATACCTTAGTGGCGAACGGGTGAGTAACACGTAGGTAACCTGCCTTTCAGTTGGGGATAACCGAGGGAAACTTTGGCTAATACCGAATTCGTGCTTCGAAGGCATCTTCGGAGCATAAAAGGGGCCTTTAAAGCCTCGCTGATTGATGGACCTGCGGCGCATTAGTTAGTTGGTGAGATAACAGCCCACCAAGACGAGGATGCGTAGCCGACCTGAGAGGGTGATCGGCCACACTGGAACTGAGACACGGTCCAGACTCCTACGGGAGGCAGCAGTAGGGAGTTTTCGGCAATGGGGGAAACCCTGACCGAGCAACGCCGCGTGAACGATGAAGGTCTTCGGATCGTAAAGTTCTGTTGTAGCTAGGGAAAGCACGGGAGAGTGGAAAGCTCTCGTTTTGACCCAACTACCAGAAAGCCACGGCTAACTACGTGCCAGCAGCCGCGGTAATACGTAGGTGGCAAGCGTTATCCGGAATTATTGGGCGTAAAGAGTGAGCAGGCGGCAGTTTAAGTTTGGAGTCAAAGCGAGGGGCTCAACCCCTTAACGCTCTGAAAACTGAACAGCTAGAGTGCGAGAGAGGTAAGTGGAATTCCATGTGTAGCGGTGAAATGCGTAGATATATGGAGGAACACCAGTGGCGAAGGCGACTTACTAGCTCGATACTGACGCTCAGTCACGAAAGCGTGGGTAGCAAATAGGATTAGATACCCTAGTAGTCCACGCTGTAAACGATGAGAACTAAGTATTGCCGTGAGGCAGTGCTGAAGCTAACGCATTAAGTTCTCCGCCTGGGGAGTACGGTCGCAAGACTGAAACTTAAAGGAATTGACGGGGCCCCGCACAAGCAGTGGAGCATGTGGTTTAATTCGACGCTACGCGAAGAACCTTACCAGGACTTGACATGGAATTAAAGACCCTAGAAATAGGGGGATAGTCATAGTTCACACAGGTGGTGCATGGTTGTCGTCAGCTCGTGTCGTGAGATGTTAGGTTAAGTCCTGCAACGAGCGCAACCCTCGTCCTTAGTTACCATCATTAAGTTGGGGACTCTAAGGAGACTGCCGATGTAAATCGGAGGAAGGTGGGGATGACGTCAAATCATCATGCCCTTTACGTCCTGGGCGACACACGTGCTACAATGGCCGGTACAGAGAGAAGCAAGACCGCGAGGTGGAGCTAATCCCATAAAGCCGGTCTCAGTTCAGATTGAAGTCTGCAACTCGACTTCATGAAGTCGGAATTGCTAGTAATCGCAGATCAGCCATGCTGCGGTGAATACGTTCCCGGGGCTTGTACACACCGCCCGTCAAACCATGAGAGCTGGTAATACTCGAAGTCGTTATC
>ENA-UPXM01002910-UPXM01002910.1-activated-sludge-metagenome-genome-assembly--contig:-NODE-2910-length-19442-cov-8.380255_pt1 | contig 19442 bp, 15 predicted proteins | sample MGYA00238178_ERZ772708 | MGnify/ENA primary metagenome ERZ772708 (study PRJEB29002, sample SAMN05720212) | activated sludge metagenome | isolation source: anaerobic digester from wastewater... | reverse complement strand
TTGGATAATCGCAGCAAATAAATCTTCAAAGCACGCTTAAATTCTCTCGAGAAAAAATAAATGCTCTGGAAGCCTTTATTTACAAGGCTTCCAGAGCATCAAAAAAGCTTGCTCGTAAAAATACGTTAAAATGCCCAATATTTATTGGCGTTATTCCCACTCAAGCGCGGGGTAGAGAATATTCACGTTGCGCCGATTGGCAATATCAAACAACACCCATTTTTCTTTTTCACTGGCGGCCGCAGTGTTCATGGCGGCTTCCATGCTTTCTCCCTTTTTGATGCTGGTGCGAATATCAGCCAGCAATATATTTAAATAGCGCAAGGCGTTATCAATTGCGGTTTGCCAATCTTTGGCTACAGGTCCGTGCCCCGGGACGACTTGTGTAAACTGGCCTGTTTTAAATTGTTCAAGTGCTGCAATTAAACCTTTAATATCGCTCTCAATTACGGGCGTGCGTTCAATAAACAATAAATCCCCCGCAAATAAGGTGTTGGTTTTGCTATCAGCCAGCGAAACATCGGTATTGGTATGGGCGACTGGGTGCGCAGTCAATTGTAGCTTTCGGTCGCCCAAATCGATTTCAAGCGTGGTCTTGACCGCCATGGTTGGTTTCACCAGCACACTGCCTTTAGCTTCATCCCCAAGTAATCGCAGATTGAGCTTTGCATACTGCTCTTCACGCGTGGCCATGGCATTGGCTAATTTTTCATGGCCAATAAATTGTGGCTTATCGGCTAAAAATGCGGCGTTGCCGTATATATGATCTGGATGCACATGCGTATTGATGACATACAGCACAGGTAATGGCGTGATTTTGCGTATTGCTTCGCGTAATTGTTGGCCTACTTTAAGGCTACCGCCCGTATCAATCACAGCAACACCACGGCTACCTACAACAAAACTCAAATTACAAATATCGCCTTGGTAACCCGTATCAATATCAAGATGCGCGCCATGATGCACGTAAATACCATCGCCCACTTTTTCTACCGTAAAATCAGCCTGTTTTATGGGTGATGTTGCATCTGGCTGCGAATGTGCACAACCCACAAATACCAACATACTCATGATTATCATTAGATTTCGCATGAATTATTCCTTAATTAGATTTAACCGATTAAAATGGTGCGCTTTTATGCAATCATTCGCTGTGACCGCTGTCACATATTGGCATATATTACCTTCAGGATACTACAATGAATCGAGTTTCAACACGTTATACTAAAGTTGCTGTTATTCTACACTGGCTCATTGCGCTTGTTGTTTTTGGCATGTTTGCGCTCGGCTGGTTTATGAGCGAGCTTCCGAAAGATGCGCCAAAGCAATTGGGCTTCGATCTGTTTGATTTAGGCATATACACCTGGAATTTAGCCCAAGAAGCCAGCCCCAGAACTTTTTACTTTAATCTGCATAAATCCATTGGTGTTACCTTGCTGGCTTTAATCGCTTTGCGCCTAGTGTGGCGCATTACGCACCGTCCACCCGCTTTGCTAGCCTCATACAAAGAATGGGAGCGCAAGCTAGCCACTGGCACACATCATGTACTCTACCTGTTCATGATTGCCGTACCTTTGAGTGGCCTTATTATGGCCATCAACAGTAAATATGGCCTGATGTGGTTTGGTATTGACTTCATCCAAGGGTTAGACAATAAAGACATCAGAGAATTATTTAAAGAAGTGCACGAAATTGTCGGTATCGTATTTTTGGTTGTGATTGGCTTGCACGTTGCTGGGGCATTAAAACACAAGTTCATTGATAAAGATGATACGATGAAACGCATGACGCTGAAATAAAATAAACCCTTAATAAAAAAGCCCGATTATTTCGGGCTTTTTTATTGACTGATGATATTGCTGACTATGTCATTTGACCGCCTCCAGCATGGCTGGCGGCATTTTAGCTCCGACATAACCTAAAGGTTAGTCTCACTGAAACTTACATGTGTATTTCAGACCAATTTAGGCGTGATACTGCCTGCTCAACGCTCTGACCGCATTCAGCATACATGCTGCGTTTTCTGGTGGCGTCCATTGCGTAATGCCGTGACCTAAATTAAACACATGCCCACTACCTTTACCGTAGCTTGCTAACACGCTAGCCACTTCTTTTTCAATCGCTTCTGGCGTGCTGAGCAGAATGGCAGGGTCTAAATTGCCTTGCAGGGCGACCTTATGGCCCACACGTTGGCGTGCGCTGCCAATATCCACAGCCCAATCCAAGCCCAGTGCATCAGCGCCGATTTCGGCTTGCGCTTCAAGCCATAATGCACCACCTTTGGTAAACACAATGCTCGGTACTTTTTGGCCTTCCGCATTTTTGGTTAGGCCAGCCACAATTTTTTGCATGTAGTTGAGCGAAAATTCAGTATATGCATTGTGTGAAAGCGCGCCGCCCCACGAGTCAAATATCATGACGGCCTGCGCGCCAGCAGCAATTTGTGCGTTGAGATATTGAATGACCGTCTGCGCGGTAGTTTCTAAAATATGGTGCAATAAATCTGGACGTGCATAAGCCATTTTTTTAGTATTTAAAAAATCAGTACCGCCTTTGCCTTCCACCATATAGGTAGCAAGCGTCCAAGGGCTGCCAGAAAAGCCAATTAAGGGTACGCGGCCATTGAGTGCTTTACGAATGCTTGAAACCGCATCAAACACATATTGGAGCTTTGCCATATCAGGCGCGATGAGTTTTTGAATATCTGCTTCTAGCTGCAAAGTGCGCTCAAACTTTGGGCCTTCGCCTTCTTCAAAATAGAGTCCTAGGCCCATTGCATCGGGTACGGTAAGGATATCTGAAAATAAAATCGCCGCATCTAACAGTGGATAGCGGTCTAGCGGCTGCAACGTCACATCCGTTGCAAACTGCGCATTTTTACAGAGTTGTAAAAAGCTTCCCGCATTTTTACGCGTTTCACGATACTCTGGTAAATAGCGCCCCGCTTGGCGCATCATCCACACAGGGGTGTAATCGGTTGGTAGGCGGCTGAGCGCACGGAGGAAATTGTCGTTTTGTAATGTTGTCATGAACTTACTCAAAAAATTTGGGGATGCACTTCATGTGCATCCCCAGTTATTTTACTAGAATTAACGCTACTTAGCGCGGCAATACAGAGGAACCCATTAAAAACGTATCTATGGCCTGAGCGGCTTGCCGTCCTTCGCGGATGGCCCATACCACCAACGATTGACCGCGGCGTACATCCCCGGCAGCAAACACATTAGTTTTGCTGGTTTGATAACTTGCCGCACCTTCGGTAGTCGCCTTCGCGTTGCCTCTTTGGTCTTTTTCTACACCAAATACTTCGAGCAATTTTTGCACGGGTGACACAAAGCCCATGGCCAAGAATACTAAATCTGCAGGTATAGTAAATTCAGAACCCGTGATTTCAGTCATTTTGCCGTCTTTCCACTCAACTCGCGCGCCTTTGAGTGCCACGACTTTACCATTTTCACCAATCAGTTCTTTAGTGGTAATTGACCAATCGCGGTTTGCCCCTTCTTCATGTGAACTAGAAGTGCGCATTTTGAGTGGCCAGTTAGGCCAAACTAGCGCTTTATTTTCTTGTGTTGGTGGTTGCGGCATCAACTCAAATTGCGTAATGCTCGCCGCGCCGTGACGATTAGACGTACCCACGCAGTCAGAACCGGTATCACCGCCGCCAATCACCACCACGTGCTTGCCTGTGGCTTTAATCTGATGAGGGATTACATCACCCGCATTCACTTTATTTTGCGGCGTTAAAAAATCCATTGCAAAATGCACGCCGTCAAGTTCACGCCCCTTAACCGGTAAGTCCCGTGGCTGCTCAGCACCGGCGGCCAATAATACTGCATCAAACTCTGCGACTAAATCGTCCGCGCTTACGTTTTCACCTACGTGCTGGTTCACACGAAACTCCACGCCCTCGGCTGCCATTTGTGCCATGCGGCGGTCTATGTGCGATTTTTCCATTTTAAAATCTGGAATACCATAACGTAATAAACCACCGATGCGGCTGTTTTTTTCCAGCACCACCACAGCATGACCCGCACGGGCCAATTGCTGCGCTGCGGCTAAACCTGCAGGGCCAGAGCCTACAACCGCCACTTTTTTGCCGGTTTTATTTGGGTTGATTTGTGGGGTAACCCAATTATTTTCCCAAGCTTTATCAATAATCGCATGCTCAATGGATTTAATGCCAACCGCATCATCATTGATATTTAAAGTACAGGCGGCCTCACAAGGTGCTGGGCAAATGCGCCCCGTAAATTCTGGGAAGTTATTGGTTGAATGCAAAACATCAATCGCCGCACGCCAATCTTGGTGATAAACCAAGTCATTCCAATCAGGAATAATATTGTTAATCGGGCAGCCCGTGGTGCAAAACGGAATGCCACAATCCATACAGCGCGCGCCTTGTGTCTTAGCTTGTTCATCGGTGAGATGCAGCACGAATTCTTTGTAATTTTTGACGCGCTCAGGAACTGGCAGATTGTCCTCTGAAAGGCGGTTATATTCCATGAACCCCGTAATTTTTCCCATTATGCTGCTTCCTTACTTGCTGCCGCGGCTAATTCTGTCAGGGCGCGTTTATATTCATTAGGCATCACTTTTACAAATTTGGCACGTGAAACCTGCCAATTTGCTAATAGCGCTTTTGCGCGGCCACTATCTGTATAGCTTGCGTGATTTTCTATTAATGTTTTTAGTATGACTTCATCCGGCTGATTCAGATGTTGTACTTTACCTAGCGAAGATTCAGCAGGTTCAACTTTTTCAAGTGACACCATACTCATATTGCAACGTTTAGCAAATAGACCATCTTCATCATAAACGTAAGCCACACCGCCGCTCATCCCAGCGGCAAAGTTCTGACCAGTGATTCCTAAAACCACCACCGTACCGCCTGTCATGTATTCACAGCCATGATTGCCTGTGCCTTCAACCACTGCAGTGGCACCAGAATTACGCACACAGAAACGCTCACCAGCCACGCCACTGAAATAGCTTTCACCCGTCGTTGCGCCATACATCACGGTGTTCCCCACAATAATATTTTCATGTGAAATACCGCGGAATGATTTTGGTGGCTTGATGACGATACGGCCACCACATAATCCCTTACCCACATAGTCATTTCCCTCACCTACGAGATCAAATGTAATACCTTTAGCTAAAAAGGCTGCAAAACTTTGACCTGAAGTTCCGGTGAAGTTCACATGAATCGTGTCATTCGCTAGGCCAGCATTGCCGTATCGTGTAGCAACCTGATTTGATAACATGGTACCCACTGTACGGTTGGTGTTAGTAATTGGAATATCCAACACGACTTTTTCGCCTTTTTCCAAGGCAGGTTTAGCGAGTTCTATCAATTTGTTATCGAGTGCATTTTTCAGACCATGGTCCTGCACATCATTGTTTTTACGTGAAACGCTAACTGGCATATCGGCTTGGTGGAATACTTTACTGAAATCCAGACCTTGGATTTTCCAATGCTCGATGCCCTTTTGCATATCCAATAAATCGGGACGACCAATCAAATCATCAAACTTGGCAATGCCCATGCTTGCCATCAGTTCGCGGACCTCTTCAGCAACAAAGAAGAAGTAGTTCACCACATGCTCAGGTTGGCCAGTAAAGCGTTTACGCAATTCTGGGTCTTGCGTTGCAACACCCACCGGGCAAGTATTGAGATGGCACTTACGCATCATGATACAGCCCTCAACCACCAGTGGTGCCGTGGCAAAACCAAATTCATCTGCACCCAGTAGTGCACCAATCACCACATCACGGCCAGTTTTAATTTGACCATCCACTTGCAGAACAACGCGGCCTCTTAACTGATTGAGCACCAAAGTTTGTTGCGTTTCAGATAAACCCAACTCCCAAGGTGTACCTGTGTGCTTGACTGAAGAAATCGGTGAAGCGCCTGTACCACCATCGTAACCAGCCACGACAATGTGGTCAGATTTGGCTTTTGCCACGCCTGCCGCTACGGTACCAATACCAGTCTCAGAGACCAATTTTACTGAAACAGATGCCTTTGGGTTTGCATTTTTCAGGTCATGAATAAGCTGTGCTAAGTCTTCAATCGAGTAGATGTCATGATGAGGCGGTGGAGAGATTAAGCCCACGCCTGGCACAGAAAAGCGTAATTTAGCAATGTATTCAGATACTTTATGGCCAGGCAGCTGACCGCCTTCGCCAGGTTTAGCGCCTTGCGCCATTTTAATTTGAATCTGGTCTGCGTTCGCAAGGTATTCAGCAGTCACACCAAAACGACCTGAAGCTACTTGTTTAATGGCTGAGCGCATCGAGTCGCCCGCTTTTAAAGGAATATCTCTTTCGATGCGACTTTGACCAATGACCGCTGCAACGGTTGTGTCATTCTGTATAGGAATAAAGCGCTTTTCATCTTCACCGCCTTCACCCGTGTTTGATTTACCACCAATACGATTCATGGCAATGGCCAGCGTAGTATGCGCTTCTGTTGAAATTGAACCCAGTGACATTGCACCCGTAGCAAAACGTTTAACAATTTCTTTAGCAGACTCCACTTGTTCTAGCGGAATTGCTGCACCTGCAGGCTTAATTTCAAATAAGCCGCGCAATGTCATGTGACGTTTAGTTTGATCATTAATTAATTTGGCGTATTCTTTGTAGGTATCAAACTGGCCTGTACGTGTTGCATGTTGCAGTTTTGCGATAGATTCCGGTGTCCAAGTATGCTCCTCACCGCGTACACGGAAAGCATATTCGCCTCCTGCATCTAGACTGTTTGCCAGCACCGGGTCATTACCAAAGGCAGCTGCGTGCAGGCGAACTGCCTCTTCAGCGACTTCAGATAAGCCAATTCCTTCAATATTGGTGGCTGTGCCGGTAAAATATCGCTCAACAAATTTGCTATTTAAGCCAATAGCTTCAAAAATTTGTGCGCCACAATAAGACTGGTAGGTAGAAATACCCATTTTGGACATGACTTTATACAGGCCTTTGCTGATAGCCTTGACAAAGTTTTTATTAGCGGTGTAGCTGTCTGCCGCCATGTCTTTAATCGTTTCAAAGGTGAGCCACGGGCAAACGGCCTCTGCTCCATAGCCAGCCAGTAACGCAAAATGATGAACTTCACGGGCAGAACCAGTATCAACAACCAAACCAGTGCTAGTACGTAACCCAGCTTTTACAAGGTGTTCATGCGTTGCAGAACAAGCAAGTAGGGCAGGAATAGCCACACGATCTGCACTAACATTTCGATCAGATAAAATCAATATGTTAATACCGCCATGCACTGCATCTGATGCTGCTTTGGTAATGCTAGCGATGGCAGCCTCCATCCCTGCTTTGCCTAGAGAGACAGGGTAGGTGATGTCGAGTACAACAGATTTGTATTGGTTTTGCGTGAGGCTAGCGATAGATTTTAATTGCTCCAACTCATCCAGAGATAACACTGGCTGGCTGGCCTCTAAGCGAATGGAGGGTGTAGTCTCATCCACACCCAAAAGATTAGGTTTTGGGCCAATAAAAGTTACTAAAGACATCACCAATTCTTCGCGAATCGGGTCCACAGGCGGATTGGTGACTTGTGCAAAGAGTTGCTTAAAGTAATGATATAAAACTTTGGGCCTTGCTGACAACACCGGCAGCGCTGCATCGTTACCCATCGAGCCTATCGCTTCTTCGCCATTTTGTACAATGGGCTCTAGCACAAATTTAATGTCTTCTTGCGTAAAGCCAAATGCTTGCTGCATATCAAGCAAGTCAGCCGCCATTTTCAATTGGCCTTCAGCTTTTGGTAAGTCACTCAAAAAGTAGCGTGTTTTTTCAATCCATTGTTTATATGGTTTAGCGTTAGCCAGTGCTTTCTTTACTTCTGCATCATCGATAATGCAACCTTGCTCGGTATCAATCAGGAGCATTTTGCCTGGTTGCAGACGCCATTTTTTTACAATTTTTTCTTGCGGAAAGGTCAGCACACCCATCTCTGACGCCATCATCACAATGTCATCATCAGTGACTAGATAGCGCGCAGGACGTAGACCGTTACGATCCAGCGTTGCGCCAATGGTACGACCATCAGTAAATGCTACAGCGGCCGGGCCATCCCATGGCTCCATCAAGGCTGCGTGATACTCATAAAAAGCACGGCGGTCTTGATCCATCAACGGGTCATTACTCCAAGCTTCCGGAATCAGCATCATCATGGCATGCGGCAAACTATAACCACCAGCAACCAACAACTCCAAACAGTTGTCAAAGCACGCCGAGTCTGACTGTCCTTCAACGATTAGCGGCCACAGCTTTTCCAAATCCTCACCCAGCACGCTGGAGCGCATCGCTTCATGGCGCGCCGCCATCCAGTTTACATTACCTTGAACCGTATTAATTTCGCCATTATGGGCAATCATGCGGAACGGATGCGCCAAATCCCAGGCGGGGAAAGTATTAGTTGAGAAGCGTTGATGTACCAAAGCCAATGCTGAAACTAGGCTTTCGTCATTTAAGTCCTGATAGTAAACACCTACCTCATTGGCCAGCAGCATACCCTTGTAAACAATGGTGCGGGATGAAAGTGATGGCATATAAAATGCCGCCTTATCTTTCAATTCCAACGCGCGCACTGCATGTTCTATGCGCTTGCGAATAACAAACAATTTTCGCTCAAAAACGTTTTGATCCTTACCAGATGATGCAATAAACACCTGACGCATCACCGGCTCAACTTCACGGGCTGCCAGCGCGATGTTGCTGTTATCCACTGGCACATCTCGCCAGCCTAACAATATTTGGTTTTCTTCGGCGATGATTTTTGTGAACAGGGCTTCACATGCCGCACGGTTTTTGGAAAGCTGCGGCAGAAATACATTACCCACAGCATATTGACCTGCCGCAGGCAAATTGATACCAATCTTGGCGGCTTCTTTACGCATAAATGCATCGGGCATTTGCATCAGCAAGCCCGCGCCATCACCTAATTTAGGGTCGTAACCAGTTGCACCGCGATGAGTAAGGTTCGTCAGCAGCTCCAAACCTTGCTGCACGATTTTGTGACTTTTTGCGCCTTTGATGTGCGCCACAAAGCCCACACCACAGGCATCTCGCTCGTTTGATGGACGATACAGGCCTTGTTTGACCGGTTGCCCAAATTCAAATTGAGATGAAGTATCTAAAGCGTTTTCTGAGCCGATTGAAGTACTTAAATCTGATGCCATATTATTTAATCACAAAACGTTAAGCGGAACCTTCAATTTTACCGCCTAACGCCTATGAGTTCAACAAGTTAGGCGCCATTTACAGAAATTATTTTATTAAGCTTTGGGTTGGCGTGCGATCAGACAGAAACCGCTGCAAATGCTTTTTTAGCGGCCAAAAGTGTTGATTCAATATCTGCATCCGTATGCGCAGCAGACACAAAACCAGCTTCAAAGGCGGATGGCCCTAGATAAATGCCACTGTCTAGCATGCTGTGGAAAAATTGATTAAAGTGCTCTTTGTTGGATTGCATCATCTCATGATACGAACTAGGACATTTTTCGCAGAAATAAAGACCAAACATGCCGCCTACGCTTTGGGCGTTAAAGATTACCCCAGCCTCATTTGCAGCTGCCTTGAGACCATCCATTAGCTTTTTGGTCTGAGCAGTCAATTTAGCATGAAAATTCGGCGCTTGAATCAGCTCTAAAGTTTTCAAACCAGCCGTTACCGCAACGGGGTTGCCCGATAATGTACCTGCTTGATAAACTTTTCCTACAGGTGCTAGACATTGCATAATGTCTTTGCGTCCGCCAAATGCCCCCACCGGCAAGCCGCCGCCAATCACTTTACCCAACGTGGTCATGTCTGGTTTGATATTGTAAAGCGCTTGGGCGCCGCCCAAAGCTACGCGAAAGCCCGTCATCACTTCATCAAAAATTAGCACCGCGCCGTGCTTGGTGCAAAGCGCACGCAAGGTTTGTAAAAACTCCATGTGCGGCACAATTAAATTCATATTGCCTACCACAGGCTCAATAATGACGCAGGCAATTTCATCGCCCGATTGGGCAAATAAATCACTTAACTGCTGCGTATTGTTGTATTCAAGCGTCAAAGTGTGAGCAGCCACACTCGCTGGAACGCCGCCAGAGTCAGGTTCGCCGAAAGTGAGCAAGCCAGAGCCGGCTTTTACCAACAAGCCATCTGAATGACCGTGATAACACCCTTCAAACTTCACAATTTTATCGCGCCCGGTAAAACCACGCGCTGTGCGAATCGCGCTCATGGTGGCCTCAGTGCCGCTACTATTTAAACGTACTTGCTCCATGCTCGGCACGAGCTTGTTAATGAGCGCTGCCATTTCAAGCTCCAACCCCGTTGGCGCACCAAATGAAAGGCTATTGGCGGCTGCCGCCTGCACCGCAGCTACCACTTCAGGATGTGCGTGACCTACAATCATCGGCCCCCAAGAGTTGATGTAGTCGATGTATTCTTTACCGTCAACATCCCAAAGTTTGGAACCCAGCCCTTTTTTAAAGAACACTGGCGTACCGCCCACACTACGAAACGCGCGCACTGGCGAATTGACGCCACCCGGAATTAGCGCTTGTGATTTTTCAAAAAGGCTTTGGTTTTGCGAGATTTTTTGTGTAGTCATATTGTCGCCTTAAATTTTTATAAAAAAACTATTTTATCAGAGTGTCCGATAAGTGTTGTGAACCCTTTGATTTAAGCTAAAATTTGGCACAACCCTTTTGACATGCTCTGTAAGCCTTTATTTATAAGGCTCGCAGAGCATCAAAGTTTTCTCGGGGAAAATAACGGCTTAATTGCTGGCTCGTTTCAGTAATATTTTCTGCACTAAACAACGCATTCACAACGGCGATAGCATCTGCACCCGCCCGCAAAACTTGTACTGCATTTTCAAGGGTAATGCCACCAATGGCCACCATCGGCACGTGAATCTGTTGTTCTGCTTCCTTAAAAAGACTAAGCGGGGCATGACGTGCATTGGGTTTGGTGTCGGAGCTAAAACATGCGCCAAATGCCACGTAATCTGCGCCGGCTAATTGCGCCTGCAATGCGAGATCAATGCGATTGTAACAAGAGGCGCCTAGAATTTTGTCCGCACCAAGCCTTGTGCGCGCCTCTTTTAAATCCCCATCCTCTGCGCCTAAATGCACGCCATCCGCATCGAGCGTTAAACAAAGTTTAATAGAATCGTTAATGATTAACGGAACGCCATATTGCCGACACAATGGTAACAGTGCACGTGCCTGCTGGGTTTTTAGCTTATGATTAGCGGCTTTGTTGCGATATTGCAGCAAAGCAACGCCGCCTTGCAGCGCTGCCGTTACTTTTTGTACAAGCAATGCCGTATCTGGTTCATCTGGAGTTATTGCGTATAACCCCCTGATTTTATGCCGTGAATTCAATCTGAATGCTTTAATTAATGCGCTTTTGTTGTTACATCACCACTGGTGACCACTGTATCTTCTTCATCACGCGCCCAAAACAAGCGATCAGGAATATATTGCCCCATACCAGGCCGAAAGCCATTTTTAAGGGTTTGCCAGGTAAACTCTTGTGCTTCCAGAACAGCTTCTTCAAGCGTGAGGCCGTGCGCCATGCAAGCGGCTATGGCGCTTGTAAGCGTGCAGCCAGAGCCATGATAACTGCCAGCCAAACGCTCCCACTTATACGCCTTGATAAAATGATTGTCCCCGTACAATGTATTGGTAACTTCATGGGTGCGCTCATGTGTGCCGGTAATCAGCACATATTCACTACCCATCGCCAATAATCGTGCTGCGCTTTCATCAAGCGAGGTGAGTGCGACTTCATCGTTATCTTCAGCAAAGGCCAATCGGCGCGCCTCTAAACTATTGGGTGTAATTAAAGTCGCTTGCGGAAACAGCAACTCAATCATCGCCTCCATCATTTCATCATTACTTAAATCATCGCCGCGACCAGAAGTTAAAATTGGATCAATTAACAAAGGCACATCTGGGTAATCGGCCATAATTTCTGCAATCACTGCAATATTTTCTACTGAACCTAACAACCCAAGCTTAAATGCAGACACTTGCACATCTTCTAAAATGGCGCGCGCTTGGTCGTTCACCCATTCAGCATCCATTGGCAACACCCCATTTACACCAACGGTATCTTGCGCTGTAATCGCTGTCACCACGGACAGTGGGTGGCAACCAATGCTGGCAAATGTCAGAATGTCTGCCTGCAAACCTGCTCCACTGCTAGGGTCAGTGCCTGCAAAAGTGAGTACGGATGGTGGTGACTGATTGCTCATAAGCTATAACTTTATTAGTGAATATGGAGCGGGCGATGGGAATCGAACCCACGGCTCTAGCTTGGGAAGCTAGGGTATTACCATTATACGACGCCCGCATTAGGGTGCAATTATACCCGAATCAATTTGCTGGTGACGACACTGTCGCTGTGAGAATTGAATTGTTCGATGGGTGTAGCATTAGATAATGGGAGTTTGTTGTAGAATTTCCGTTGCTACAATACCCTTGGCATGGTTTGCCCAAAACTTTTTATGTGAGTCTTCGCCATTTTTAGTTTACTCGCCTACCCGTTGTTCAATTACTAAATAGTTAAATAAGGATCCACCCCTTCAGCTTGCTCTGCGTTCGCATTGTTTATAAGTAACAACGCGAAAAGAATTGGGATATTGGCGACCTGAAAATTTAGGCATTTGATTCATGTTTAATATAGTTTATATATTCGTACTAATCTGCTAATTTTTGGTCGTCAAAGACTTATTTTCTATTCGCTTAGACAAAAAATTATAATTGGCATGTATTAAATTTTCAGAATTCTAATGGATCTACATCAATCGCCCACCTGACCTTAACAGATGTAGAATGTCCTCTTAATTGTGTCATCAATTTACAAAGTAACGCTTGCATGACCCCTCTACTGCCAGCTTGCATCAATACATAGCCACGCTCCATGCCTTTCAAACGCTCCATTTGTGGGCGAATCGGGTCATAAACAACCGCTTTAGTGTTTAATTCTCTAGCAACTCTGAATGCATAACTTAAGAACTTTTGAACCAAATTAAAGTCTCTGGCTTCCGCGCGCAATAATGCCATAAACACATAGGGAGGAAATTGCATTTGTTGGCGCTCGCGTAACATTGCATTTGCATAAGTTGCATAATCCTGTCGGCGCAGTGCATTAAATAACACATGTTCAGGAAACTGTGTTTGAATGATGACTTGCCCGGGTTTATCAGCGCGTCCTGCACGACCGGCCACTTGCATCAATTGGGCAAACAACCGTTCACTTGCCCTAAAATCTGGGCTATGCAGGGCGCAATCTGAATCAATCACGCCGACTAAAGTTAAATTAGGAAAATCATGGCCTTTGGCAAGCATCTGCGTGCCTACCAAAATATCTATTTCTTGCCGGTGTACTTTGTCTAAAATTTCTACCAACGCGTTTTTTTTACTAATACTGTCTCGATCAACACGCGCGATTCGCGCGGCTGGTAGCAATTGCGCCAGCGTCTGTTCTAGGCGTTGCGTGCCATGCCCGGTCGGATGCAAATCTGCATTGCCGCAACTTGGGCATTGATTTGGTATTTTTTGCTCATATCCACAGTGATGACAGCGTAATTTTCGCTGCCCCAAATGTACCACCAATCGGCTACTGCAACGGGTACAGGGCGCTATCCAATGGCACGCTGAACATAATAATACCGGCGAGAATCCACGGCGGTTGATAAATAACAAACTTTGCTCGCCACGCGAAATTCTAAGTTTCAATGCCTCTATCAATTGCGGGCTGAACCCGTGTTGTAGATTCACTCTGGTTGTGTCTATACATTGAATAACTGGTAATTGTGCTGCAGTAACCGCACGCTGGTTTAGGCTTAACAGGTGATATTTATTTGTTGTCTTAAGTCCCGTCACCAGGGTCGTAGCATTGTGCCAGCTTTCTAAAGAGGGCGTTGCAGAACCAAGAACCACTGGAATATTCAGCCATTTTGCTCGTACCAATGCAACATCGCGTGCGTGGTAGCGCATACTATCTTGCTGTTTATACGAGCCATCATGTTCTTCATCAATGATGATCAATTTTAAATGTGGGAGCGGCGTAAAAATTGAAAGTCGCGTTCCAATGATGATTTTAGCCTCTCCTGATTGCGCCAACTGCCAGTGATGTAAGCGCTCGCTTTCACTCAAGTGGCTGTGTAAACTCACGAGTGATATGCCAGAGAAGCGACTTCTAAAACGCGCCTCTAGCTGAGGGGTTAGATTAATTTCCGGCACCAATACCAAAACCTGTGCTGCAACTTGCTTTAACACATGCTGCATCAAGCGAATATAAACTTCAGTTTTTCCGCTTCCCGTAATTCCGTGCAATAGCCACGCCTTGAAATGATGTAAGTCTTTTACCACTTGTGCCACAGCCAATTGTTGCTCATCGTTGAGTTCAGGCACCGTAATTCCAGGTATTTCTGCTACGCGCTGAGCAAAATGCACTTGCTTGGCACAAACCCATCCATCTGCTTCAAGTTGCTTGACCGCCTTACGCGCGCTACTAGAGATTAAGTCTAATTCAGCTTCGCTCAGTGTATGGTTAGCGAGCAAAGCCAAAAAGACTCGCTGTGTCACCAACCGCCGCTTAGGAATTTGCGCAGCAGTTTGACTGCGGCCAAAATCGGTCAAACGATACGCGAACTGTTTGCGTGCAACGGCTGGAGTCACTTGCCGCAAACGTCCTGGCAGCGCGGACATCACTGCCTGCCCAAGCGGGTATTGATAATATTCCGCGCTAAATTGAATTAATTTAAGTACTTCTGCATCTAGCGGCGTTTCATTAAGAAAAGCCTGCTTTATTGACTTTAATTTTTCAACAGAAATATCGCTCGATTGGCTGAAACCCATCACAATTCCTATCTGATTTCTGCGGCCAAACGGCACCAGCACACGCTGGCCAACAGCCAGTGCGCTATCGTCTGACAAATAATCAAATAAGCGATTTAACGGAACATCTAGGGCAACTTTTACGATTGATTTTTGCAAAGTGATATTTCTAATAAAGTTGGATTCAACAATTGTTTCAAGAAAAAATAACTACAGTAGGTTAAAATAGCACTTTTAGCATTTCATGCAATTATTGTGAAAACACATCTTACCCAATTACTGGCGATTGCCGCAAAAACAATTGCCCCAGAACTTCAGGTGGACATTCTACTCGAAAGACCAAAATCACCTGAACACGGGGATTTTGCAACAAATATAGCGCTGGTGTTAGCTAAACCACTCAAGCTGAATCCTCGAGCCATTGCCACACAGCTCATTGCGGCCTTGCCTAGCAGTGACTACATTGCAAAAACAGAGATTGCCGGTGCTGGGTTCATCAACTTCTTTTTAAACAGCCAGTCTCAGCAAAAAGTGGTCAAAGATATCCTACAAGCTGGGCAACATTATGGTCGCAACCAAAATGGTCAAAGGCAAAAAGTCCAGGTAGAGTTTGTGTCAGCAAACCCGACCGGCCCATTGCATGTTGGGCACGGCCGTGGTGCGGCAGTTGGTGATTGTTTAGCCAGATTATTAGACGCAAACGGTTGGGATGTGACACGCGAATTTTATTACAACGATGCTGGCGCACAAATTGAGAACCTTACAATCTCTGTTCTGGCAAGATGCAAGGGCATTTCAACAGAGCATGAAAGTTTTCCTGAGAATGGTTATCGAGGTGAATACATTAATGATATTGCAGCAGCATTTTTAACCAAGCATACTGTGATTGCCGACGATATTGAAGTGACTGCCAGCGGGGATATCAATGACCTAGATTCCATTCGAGCTTTTAGTGTTGCTTATTTGCGTCATGAACAAGATTTAGATTTAAAGGCGTTTCAAATCAAATTTGATGTATTTTCGCTAGAAAGCGCGCTGTATACAACAGGTAAGGTCAAAGAAACCGTTCAAGCACTCATCAACAGTGGTCATACTTATGAGGCAAACGATGCGCTTTGGCTCAAAACCACAGATTTTGGCGATGACAAAGACCGCGTCATGCGTAAAACAGATGGTAGCTACACTTACTTTGTACCGGATATTGCCTATCATACCGATAAATGGAACCGAGGTTTTGTGCGGGTTATTAACGAGCAAGGCGCTGATCACCACAGCACAATTACACGTGTGCGTGCTGGTCTGCAGGCGTTAAATATTGGCATTCCCAAAGGTTGGCCAGACTATGTGTTGCATCAAATGGTCACCGTGATGCGCGGCGGTGAGGAAGTTAAGCTTTCTAAACGTGCTGGGAGCTATGTGACGCTACGCGACTTAATTGAAGAAGTTGGCTGTGATGCAACACGCTACTTTTTGGCCGCACGCCGTGCTGACTCACAATTAGTGTTTGACATCGATTTGGCCAGGGCGCAGACCAACGACAACCCTGTTTTCTATATTCAATATGCCCATGCACGTATTTGCAGTGTATTGGTACAATGGAATGGTGACAAATCCGTATTATTGAATGCTGATCTTTCTCCGCTCGAGAATCCACACGAAACTGCGCTATTGCAGCGTTTAAGCGCATATCCAGAAACCGTAGAAAATGCCGCAAATGAACTTGCGCCACACGTCATTGCTAATTATTTAAAAGATTTAGCAAGCGACTTACATAGTTATTACAACGAATATAAGTTTTTAATTGATGATGAAACCGTTAAAATGGCACGCTTAAGCTTAATCTCTGCCACACAGCAAGTGCTCAGAAACGGACTGGATTTACTGGGTGTAACTGCCAAAGAACGAATGTAAGGACATTATCTGCCATGAGTAAAGATTACAAACAGAGCGCCGAAAGGCAAACACGCAGCAAAAAGGGCAGTCCATTTTTAACTGGGCTATTAATAGGTATTTTACTGGGCATTGCTGCTTCGCTCGCAGTGGTCGTTTATCTCAAAAGAGACGATAACCCATTCGCGATTCAAGCGAATAAGCAGACAGCCAAATCGCTCTCTGACAAAATTGCTGAGGATGCGAAGTCTCAAGACAAAAACACCACCCCCAGCGCCAACAGCGCACCTGAGGCGAGTGCAAATGGTGACGAAACAAGCTATGATTTTTACACGATTTTACCCAGTGATGAAAATAAAATTAGCAAAGAAGTTGAAAGTAGCTTGAATGCCAATCAACAGCCAGCCACGAAAAAAACTTACTATCTGCAAGTAGGTTCTTTTCACACTGAAGAAGAAGCTGATAATTTAAAAGCAAAACTTGCTTTGCAGGGCTTTGAGGCCGTTGTTCAAACTGCTGATATTCCTGAAAAGGGCGTGTGGCATCGTGTGCGAGTAGGCCCGCTTAATGATTTAGACCAAATCACAAAAACCAAGACGGATTTACTTAATAATGGTTTTAATGCAGATCTCATTAAAATTAATAGCGAAAGTTAATTGCCAGAACTTGTCAGCCAAACACTATGTCACACGTTAGGTGTTTGTTTTGACTGATTTACACCATTAAATAAAGTAGAAATAAATTTAAGGACTATTTATGTTAAAAAAACTACTCGCTTCATTTTTGTTAATCTCTTCTTTCAATTTAATGGCAGCTGACCCGCAGATTGGCCAAGATTTTGAAAAGACCGCGCAAGTGATTCCTACTGCAAACCCTGCCAAAATCGAAGTGAATGAAATCTTTTGGTATGGTTGTATTCATTGTTACCACATGGACCCTGTACTTGAAGCATGGGCCAAAAAATTGCCTGCTGATGTCACATTCAAGCGTACCCCAGGATTGCCAAACCCATCTTGGGCACCTATGGCTAAAGCTTTTTATACCTTGGAAGAATTAAAATTACTTGAAAAATTGCACACACCATTGTTTGATGCTGTGCATAAACAAAAAGTGCTTAACCCAACCGATGAAAAGGCAGTCATTGACTGGATTACTAAACAAAGCGGGTTAGACAGAATTAAGGTAGAGGAACACTTTAAGTCCTTTAGCATGAATAACAAACTTAACCGTGCTGCACAAACCTTTAAGGCCTCAGGCGCAACCGGGGTGCCAAGTTTAGTGATTGACGGTCAATACATTACCTCAAGCACAATGGTTGGCGGTAACGAGCAGGCGTTAAGAGTGACGGACTACATCGTATCTAACATTCGCGCAGACAAAGCGAAGGCGGCCACACCTGCAAAAAAGTAGTTGAAAAATCAAGCTGGCTATCCTCTTTTTTGAAGAAGATTTTTAATTGGTAATCCATAACGTTAAGCGCACTAACTGATTTTCGCCAGCTAATTTACACAATTCCCGTTTCTATTATTCATAATGAAACGGGTTTTTTACGTCTATAGGACATTGGCTACTCATGAAAATATTTATCACTGGTGCATCAAGCGGAATTGGTAAAGCATTAGCGCTCGCGTACGCAAAAAATAGTGCCGCCAGCCCTGTATTGATTGGGCTGGCAGCTAGACGACAAGATGTATTGCACGAATTGGCAAATGAATTACAGACCGTGCCCGATGTTCAGTGTGCGATTTATCCACTTGATGTTAAAGAAAGTCATGCGCTGGATACCGCAGCCAAGGACTTTATACAGCGCTTTGGCGTACCGGACCTTGTGATTGCCTGCGCCGGTGTGAGTCGCGGAACGCTCACAGAATTTAAAGAAGATAACGCCGCGTTTCAAGCGATGATGGAAATCAATGTGCTTGGCATGGTGCATACTTTTCAACCTTTTATCACTGCCATGAAAAGTGTAGGGCATGGTCATTTGGTGGGGATAGCCAGTGTTGCAGGCGTTCGTGGCTTACCTGGTGCTGGGGCATATAGCGCCAGCAAAGCCGCCGTCATCAACTATTTAGAAAGTCTGCGCGCAGAAATGCTGCATGAGAATATTGCTGTGACAACCATTTTGCCAGGCTATATCCGCACACCCATGACTGATGCCAATCAATTTCGCATGCCATTTCTGATGGATGCGGATGTATTTGCAAAAAAATTCATCCATCAAGTCGCCGCTAAACGCCGGGTTTGTGTGATTCCATGGCAAATGGGTATTGTAGTAAAATTAATGCGCATGATACCGCCAGCACTTTGGGATAAACTGGTTAAAAATGCACCTCAAAAATCACGCATCATAGAAAAGCGTTAACGCGCTAATCATTCACGCTATTTTTTGGAAGTATCTTAGCAATGCGCTCTACACAAGACGACTTATCCGATGAAGTGATGTGTCCGTGCAGTGGCACCTCACGTGGCAACATTCAAAAACTGTTTGAAGAAGGTCTGGATATTGACGCAATCTCCAGAAGGACTGGCGCAATTTCTGGCTGCGCGGGCTGCGAGTGGGATATTTCGCAATTTCTAAAAGAACTCGCCATTTTGCAACAGAAATAACACTAGCGCGGGTGCAGGCTGCTCCTACCTACACCCTGAATTGCCCCGGATGCAGTAGACACTTTTAAGCCTCATAATTACGCTTAAAAG
>ENA-UPXM01002903-UPXM01002903.1-activated-sludge-metagenome-genome-assembly--contig:-NODE-2903-length-19481-cov-4.069803_pt1 | contig 19481 bp, 16 predicted proteins | sample MGYA00238178_ERZ772708 | MGnify/ENA primary metagenome ERZ772708 (study PRJEB29002, sample SAMN05720212) | activated sludge metagenome | isolation source: anaerobic digester from wastewater... | reverse complement strand
AACAATAAGCGAAGTATATGAACCATTCTTACTTCAGAGTGGATTCCTCGTAAGGACAAGTCGGGGAAGGATGGTTACGGAAAAGGCATACAGGCACCTCGGCCTCCCCCTTGAGGGAAGAAATACTCCGCTCTGGAACTACGCTGATCATAGAGAAGAGGTAGAGGAATAGGATGGCTGTTTCTTCGGACAGGCCCATCTATACCGGAACCTGTAAGTCGACAAGGCCATTTTTGCTGGATAATCTTTTGTTTTATAAGAGCATTTTCAGAGTTTGCTTAGGAGAAAGTTTTCCTTCATTTATCGCGGGGTGAGAGTTATGAAGGCTGCAGTGTTCTACAACAGAACCAGAATCTCCGCCGAGATGCTTGACTGGCTTTCAAGAGAGATAGAATTACATAAGATCGATACTTCCTTCTGCGAAGATCGTGCTTCCTGTTCCGTTCCGGAGCAGGATGTCATCCTTACGTTTGGGGGAGACGGAACGGTCCTCGAGGCAGTACAGATGGCTGTTCTCAACAATCTTCCCATCATGAGCTTCAGAGTTGGTAGTGTCGGATTCCTAGCTGCCTTTGAACTCAGCATGCTGCATACGGCCCTCGACCTTTTGCAGGAGGGAAAACTCGATGGTGTCGATAGGAATGTAATGGAGATAAGCCTTGATGGAACCGTAAGATATGCTCTCAACGATTGCGTCGTCGAGCGTTCAACACCAAGCAGGACTGTCTCCTTGTCAGTAGAAATATCAGGGCAAAGCAGCTACCAAGTCGTAGGCGATGGCATAATCTTTGCCACAAATACGGGCTCCACTGCTTATACGATGGCGGCGGGCGGCGCACTTGTTGATCCCGAGGCCAATTGCTTCCAGATAACGCCAATATGCCCCCATAATCCCTTCGTTGGATCGATAGTCATAGGAGCCTCTAGAAAAGTGAGAATGGAAGTGAAACAAGACAAGGGCTTTCCTCTAGAAGCCTATGTGGATGGGGAGCTCGTCTCTGAACTGAGGACCGGGGAAACCATTGAAGTTTCACTCTCAGATAGAAAGGTGACTCTTCTCAGGGAAGGAAGCTTCGATTTCGTCGCTTTGCTCAAGAGAAGGCTCGCTTTTGGAGGTCGGCTTAAGGATGATATCTAAAGTAGGCCTTGAAAGAATAGGTAATTTGAGAATCGAGATCTTGAGAATGGCCAGGTATGTCCAGAGCATCTTCAACAAGACAATGGTCGCAGTACTAGAGCGAAATGAACACCAGGCGAGAGATGTGATATATTCCGATTCTGTGATAGATTACCATCAGGTGGAGCTGCAGGCAATGATAATTGGTCTAACGGGTATATTGACTCCAACTGGCAAAGAGCTGAGGCTTTTGACGCTCTCAATGAATATCGTCAGTGCCCTGGAGAGAATAGGTGATAAGTGTGTCTTCATTTGCGAGACAAGTCTTTCACTTTCGAAGAGACCGCCTATCGGATACTACGACAAGATGAAGTCTATGTTTGAATCTGTCTCGATTATGACTAAGGGAGCAATAGACAATCTCGTTGAACCATCTCTGTCTGAAGCAGAGAGGCTCTGTAAGAGCGATGACGCTATTGATCGAATGCAAGAAGAGGTGAAGTCTGATCTGATTCGTTATTGCGAGCAATCGCCTTCGGTTGTTGGTAGGGCGTTTGACCTTATGATGATCTTCTGTGCACTGGAAGAGATTGCCGATCTTTCAACGGAATTGATGGAAGCTGCAGTTTACATAGAAACTGGAAGACACTATAGATGTGTTAACGACGATTTCAAGCCTGTGGATTTTGAAACCCAGAACGAAGAGGGGTGATTCTTCTTGAAGACTCTTATAAAATATATAGGAGCTCAAGCGTTGGGTTCGATATTTGTTGGTCTCGCGGGGTTCATAATCTTCGTAAGTTTGGAGTTGCTTTACTATCTCTCAGATATGATCATAAGATACAAGGTTGGAATCGATAAACTCTTTCTACTCATTTATTACAATCTTCCCGAGTTTATTGTCCTGGGAATTCCAGTGGGAATACTCCTTGCGATATTCTGGGTACTTTCAAGAATGCGCTCAGACAACGAACTGATTGCCCTTCAAACCCACGGCATATCCTTGAAGAGGTTGGTTATACCCTTTCTTCTCATAGGTATTATTTTCAGTGGCTTTGCTTATCTCTTGAACGACTATCTCGTACCGGCAGCTTCGACAAAGGCAAATGAGGCGATGGCGAGATTCGTCTACAAGCAACCGGAAGTTACTCTCAAAGAAAACGTATTTATGCAGGATAGCCAGGGAAGAATGATCTACGTGAGGAGAATCGATCAGGAGACGAAGGAGCTCAAGAACGTCTCCATATATGAAGTTTCGAGGGGTCAAGTTACGCTTACAACAGCGGAAAGCGCGGTAATCTCTTCGAACAAATGGATTTTGAGCAAAGCCAATATCTATCAGACAGACGAATCGGGCTTTCTTGGCGTTGAGATGCAGTTTGGCACTGCCGAGTTCGAAATAGATGAAGATATCGAACGTTATCTGGCCAGCTTCAAATCTCCAAAGGAAAAGACAAGTAAAGAACTGAGGGATGATATCGAAGCCTTCAAGAATACGGGGATCAATACCTCCTCGCTCGAGGTCGCTCTGCAAGAGAAGTACTCGATGTCCATCGCTCCTCTCGTCATTGTTCTTCTTGGCGTTCCTGTTTCGTTGATGTTCAATCTTCAGTCTAAGTCATGGTCTGTCATACTCACCTTTCTTCTGGTCGTCATCTATCAGGGATCGGGAGCCTGGTTGAGTGGAATGGGAAAGGAGAACCTTATAAACCCATCCCTGGCACCATGGATACCGAATATTACCTTTTCTATACTTGGTGTGATAATATACTCCCTCATCGATACTAAAGCCAGTTATAGATTGTCGGAGCTGTTTACAAGAATAATGAAAGTATCGGCAATTGTTCTTCTTCTTCTCGTTCCCGGTCTCCTTGAAGGATCTAATGTGAAGATCGTCGGAGGTACAATTGCCGGAACCAAGAGTGGCAGGGAGATACTACTTGGTGGTGGAGTCAAGGTAGAGTATTTCAGCGAGACCATGAACGCTACGATTGAAGCCTCCAATGCTTCGATACTAAATGTGGATTCCACTCCGGAATCGATCTCCTTCTGGGGAAACGTGAAGATGCTCAGTGATGAGACCACTATTCTCTCGGACAGACTGATTCTAGACTTGACAAATGAGCGCGTCGAAAGTATGCAGGTTTACTCTAGAACGGAACTTGAGGTTCCGGCCGCCAGAGGCGATACTTCAAAAACCGGTTCGAAGGTACCGTTTTATGTCTTCGGTGACTATGTGCAGTCGACTATGGAAGCATCTCCTACCTTCAATATTGGAGAAGGATATGTAACTACATGTGACAAGACCCACCCCCATTACCGCTTCAGAGTCTCCTCCGCGGTAGTTACACCTGGAAAGGGAATGTCGGTGCAGAACATGCTTATGTATATCGGCAATGTTCCTGTATTCTATCTTCCAGCTTATTACTTTCCTCTCGACGACCCAGAACGAAGGCCTTTCGACGTTGACCTTAGCGGCATTACCGAAGCCAAGACAAGAATAACTTTACGGTATTTAGAACTGGACTGGTTACTCCTACAGGGAACCTGGTACAGGGACTGGATTTCCACCGAAGACGCCTTCACTGCGAAGTCCGTCTTATACACACCCTTGGGAGATTTGGAACTGTTCGGGCAGTTCGGACAGCAGAAGGAAACGAGTTACGGGGCGTACGTTTTGCTAAAACCCGCTTTCGACTGGCTGAGGATTCAGGGAGGAGCCCTTTATCTTAGCGGTCCTTCGTTAAAGGAACTTCAAACTCCATTCAGTGGAATAAATCTTGGTGAAACCATCTCAAAGAACAAAGTAACTCAGCTCGATCCGTTTGCAGTCAAGGAATCAATGAATGCGACGGAGATGCAGTTGGCATATGTTCAGCTTCTCTCGCCTCAGGACTGGGAGCTTGAACTAGACGTAATTGGAGCCTTCGCAAGATACGATGATGAGAACCTTTGGATGGTGAATCTTCAAAACCTTACCGTACCATCCGATGGCAGTATTGATGCAGGTTTCTTCAAGTTAAGCACATCGGAGTTCAATGTAAACGGCCTTTTCGGTCAGAGATATGTGAATAATAAGGTGCTGTACTCTTTGAGGACCAAGGCCTCGGTTTTGAAGACGGAAAGCTCCCTTTTTGGTGCCGACGCTTCGGTAGATTCACTGAACTTCACCTTGGCCTCAAATGCGGCAACGGTAACGGAACTATTCGACCCCTCGAACATGGAGGATTTCGTGCTGGAGGTGAACAAATACCTTTTCACCGCTGGCAACCTGAAGATTGGCGGTGATATCAAGAGCACATTCGATGCTTCAACTACTGAACTCAATATCATAATGCCCTCTGACAACAAAGGAATTGGAAGAAACTACTTGACATATGCCTCGGATGACGGGAAACTGAAGGTAAACGGCAGATATGCACTGGATTTCGATTCGCTCCATGAGAAGAACAAAGATAAACTTTTCTGGATAGATCCCTTCGACATTCTTTATGACGGCTTTGTCTCGGTGGAACTTAAGTTCTATTTTGAATCTAGATACGACAAGTCATTTAAGATTGAAGGAAAGAAGCTTCGTGTGTACAAGGATATTGAGCTTTATAAAGGCGAATGGGGATTGCTTTCGGTGGATGTAATCCTAGAACCAGCTTATGAAGCTGGTTTCATATATGACTCGGAAGAGGGTTGGGAACTAACCAAAAACGAAATTCCCGTCACTCTCAAGAACGAGGTTACCTTTAGACCTTTCGATTGGTACTATGTCGGCCTTCAGTACAACCCCGTTCTTACCTATGATTTCATAAACAGGGAATGGAGGCTCGATCATCCGGGAAAACTGTTGACCGGTATCGATACGGAGATATTCAAGGCTGACTATGCCCTGGAATTGGATTACGAAGAACTAGTGGCAAGTCCAACAGAGATGAACTGGCTTGGCAAGGGAATTCTTACTACTGAGGCTGAATTCGCGTTATGGGAAGTGACTCTAGGTCAAAAGACCGAGACTGTTTTTATGCCTGTCACTTCACAGGCATCCGAGACATCATACTCGGTCACATTTGATTCCGAGGTCTTTTCTCACAGTACGAAAAGCAAGGTTTACTGGCAGACCGGCGACAAGCTTGACGACTTTGTCAACAAGGAGAGGTTGACAATCAAAGTCGCAACTGAGACCAGCTTTGAATTCACTCTCGACTGGACTTTCGACGCCTCACCAAGCGTGGCGGACGATGAAAGGATGCTCAAAGATCTTGTTTTTGGCTCCTCGATTAGAGTAAAGGACTTTGCCGAACTCGGCGTCAAGTTCAGATATCCCTATCTGTTCGGTTCGAGAAAGATCTATGATCGACTAAAAATAGAGGTCAACGATCTCTCGATAGGCGATGTTTCATGGAAAAACGCTTCGATTGACTTCACTACGGGTTTTTCTGAGTTCGACTCGAAATACAAGTATCCGGAGAAGTACTTCACAAAGTCTGAAACGCAGGCACAATTCCTGTTGTGGCAGTCAACCAGGCTGTCAGTTTCCTCACTATCTGTAGGAGAGTATTTCATTGCAACTTCAACGGCATCGGAGACCGGCGATACCGCCTATTCCTTTGGAATATCAAACGTGAAGCTCGGGAACAAGCCACTGTTGGGTGGGACCAACGCCAAGTTTGATGAATTCGGACTGTCGATGGAGCTTAGAAAGAGCGAGGATCTGTACTTCACAATGCACATTAATGAGCTTTACTTTCCTATGGGTTCCATTTCAGATACCCCAGGCGTCCTGAACAGACTCTCACTGGGAATTGACGGGAGCGGAAAGAGAAGCTTTGTCGAAATCGGGACATATGCGGGAGACATCTCAATGTGGGACGAGTCGATAGCCAAGGTCTCTCCGATGTATTTTGATCTCCACTGTATGGCACTGGAGCTTATCTTGAGATTAAGCTTTGGCAGTGATGTCACAACTATTCAGGACACAGTCGAAAGTATCGCACTAAAATACTACATAAAGGAACTGAAGGATAGATACTTTGTGATTGGCCTTTACAAGGGCGCTCCGTTCTTCAGGTTCAGATTCTGAGGTGAAAACTGTTGACTGACTATGTAAAGAGGAAAGAGCTTCTTCTTGAACTCAATTCAAAGATAAGTGACTGTAGTCTTTGTCCTTTGAGCTCATCGAGAACCAACACAGTTCCCGGTGAAGGTTCAATTGAAACTCCCGTTGTTTTTGTGGGTGAAGGTCCCGGGGCCGATGAAGATGCTTCAGGCAGGCCCTTTGTCGGCAGGGCCGGTGAGTTGCTTACAAAGATTCTGGAGTCAGTGAAACTTTCGAGAGAAGATATTTTCATAACAAATATCGTAAAGTGCAGACCTCCTAAGAACAGAGTTCCGACTGCGGAGGAACAGAGAGCCTGTTCGCCATACATGCTCTCTCAACTAGCGATAATAAGGCCAAAGCTTATCGTTGCGCTCGGAGCCACGGCACTTTCATATTTTGTGAATGAAGAGGGAATTCAGATAACAAAGGTCAGGGGACGGATTTTCGACTGGATCGGCGGAATCAAGGTCTTTGCTATGTTTCACCCTAGTTATCTTCTCAGAAATGCATCGAGGGCTCCCGGATCACCAAAAAGCCTTACCTGGGAGGACATTCAAAATGTTAGAAAGATGTATGATCAATTGCTCTCTGGCAGAAATATTGACATTTAGGAGGATAGAATGGCTGAAAATTACCTGGTTACTGGAGGAGCGGGATTCATTGGCTCGCATGTCGTTGATCACCTGATTTCATCAGGAAAAACACCAGTCGTAGTGGACAATCTTTCGAGCGGTAAGATAGAGAATCTTGATCCCAGGGCGCTGTTTTACGAGCAGGACATCACCGATCAGGAGATGATGGAAAGGGTATTCATGCTTCACAGGCCTACAGTTCTCTTTCATCTTGCAGCTCAAATAAGCGTCTCTAGATCTGTGAGAGAGCCTGAAGAAGATGCGATGGTGAATATTATCGGTTCTTTGAGGCTTCTGAAAATCGCTGCAAAATACGGCTTGAAAAAAGTGATCTTCTCTTCAACTGGTGGAGCGATTTACGGTGACGATGTGAAAAGGATCCCTACAGATGAAGAGGAACTGCCGAAACCCTTGTCACCGTATGGAATTGCAAAGTACGCAACGGAGAACTATCTCAGATTCTTTTCGAGTGAGCTTGGCATCAAATACACTGTTTTGAGATACGCAAATGTATATGGCCCCCGTCAGGATCCGTACGGAGAGGCCGGAGTTGTAGCGATCTTTTCCGAGAGAATGCTCCATAATCAAGAGGTCGTAATCTTCGGGGACGGGGAATGCGTAAGGGATTATGTATACGTTGGCGACGTCGCTAGGGCGAATCTTCTGGCGATAGAGAAATGTGAAAACACTGTGATAAACATCGGAACCGGAATTGGGACATCGGTAAACGAGTTGTTTGACATAATGAAGCCGATCGCCGGTTATTCAAGAGAAGCCGTGCACAAGGAACCACGGCCGGGTGACGTTAAGAAATCAATTCTCAACATAGAAAGGGCGAGATCCTTGCTTGGATGGGAACCTTCTACTCAGCTTGAAAGGGGGATTAAGGAGACAATTGAGTATTTCAGAAGCGGACTGGACTCCTCTCAGTGAGAGACTGAGGCCGAAAGAGTTCGACGACATTGTAGGTCAGGAGCACTTGACGGGAAAAAAGGGAATAATCCGCGGAGCAGTCGACAGCGGCAAGCTCTTTTCAATGATCCTGTATGGGCCTCCCGGCACGGGAAAAACAACGATAGGCGAAATCATTAGATCGAAGCTGGGAAATGACTACCATTTCGAGTTTTTCAGCGCAAGCTTACAGGGAACGGCAGATCTTAAGAAGCATTTTGCCCATGGGGAGAGACTGAAGAGAGTTGGGCAACAACTGGTGCTTTTTGTTGACGAGATTCATCGACTTAACAAGAGCCAGCAGGATGTCTTTCTTCCCGTAACTGAAAAGGGAATTATTATCCTCATTGGAGCGACTACAGAAAATCCTAGCTTCGAAGTCAATCCCGCCCTTCTATCTCGCTGTAGGCTGGTAATTCTTAAGGGTTTGAAGGACTCAGACATTTCGGCGCTTCTAAATAAGGCATTGGAAAAGGATCTTATCCTCAAGGAGTCCGGAGTTACTGTTGACGGGGAGGTAATTGAAGTAATCGCGCAAAGTAGTGGAGGAGATGCAAGAATTGCCCTCAATCTTCTAGATACCCTTGTCGAGAGTGCCGCTGCTCTAGACAAACCCGTTCTCGACCTTGAAGTCATGAATGAATTATCTGTATTGCCCTCGGGGCGCTACACGAAGAAAGGCGAAGAGCATTATGACATCGTCTCTGCATTCATCAAGAGCCTTAGGGGAAGCGATCCCGATGCGGCTCTGTACTACATGTTAAGGATGCTAGAGGGCGGTGAGGATCCTAAGTTCATCGCCAGAAGAATGGTGATCTTCTCCTCAGAAGATATTGGCCTCTCCGATCCCATGGCCCTGGTGATAGCAAACGCGGCCTTTCAGGCAGTGAATAATGTCGGCTTGCCTGAATGCATTCTGAACCTATCTGAAGCGGCAATCTATCTTTCAGTCGCAACCAAAAGCAACAGAACCTATTCGGCCATGGTGAAGGCACAAGAAAAGGTAAAGAATACCCCGAATCTAGAAATCCCTCTAAAACTAAGAAATCCAGTTACTAAGATGATGAAAGAGTTGGGCTATGGTAAAGGCTACAATTATCCGCACAACTCCGGAGGGTTTTCCCGTGAGTATTATCTGCCGGAACCGATAAAGGAGGAAGTATTCTATGTTCCAGGAAACAGTGGGAAAGAGAAATTCCTTTTTGAAAGGCTCAGGTCGTTATGGAAGGGCATGAAGAACTATCCGGAGGAAGAATGAAGAGTTTCATTCTTAGAGAAGGTAGAGTCATTCAGCTCGAAATATCCGATATAACGGAACAGGAGGTAGACGTAATCGTCAATGCCGCGAATAGTTATTTGAGGCATGGAGGGGGTGTTGCTGGAGCGTTAGTCAGGGCTGGAGGAAAAGAGATTCAGCTCGAAAGCGATGCCTACGTTAGGAAGAACGGCCCTCTGAAGACCTCCGAAGTCGCGGTAACGAGCGCTGGAAATCTGCTCGCGAAGAAGATAATCCACGTTTTTGGTCCTCAGTACGGAGAACTAGATCTTGAATCCAAGCTTTACTGTTCATTTGCAAACGTCCTAAAAAAAGCCGCCGAAATGACTGCTGTTACGCTTGCCACTCCGGCGATCTCAACTGGTATTTTTGGTGTTCCGGTGTCTATTTGCGCAGAGCAATTCCTAAAGTCAGTGATGGATCACTTTTCGCAAAACAAGTCTTCTTCTCTGAGGCTTATAAAAATGTGCCTTCTCGACAGAAAGGCTTACGACGAGTTTCTGTCAATTGCCCTCGATTTTTTCAGTTCAATAGAATGACTCTGAAGACTCCCTCTTCCAGCAGGTATTCGGCAGTCGACTCATCTTTGGTCAACCAGACCGTGAATTTGTCGACCTCTTGATCCTTGTATTCCCTGGCAATCGGGTCGTTCTGGAGAACATAGTTATAATCCTCTTCACTTACACGCACGATCTTCGGTTCTCCCATGAAAGTAGACTCTTTACTTCGATAATCTTCAAAGGTTGCCGTCTCGTACGCTCTCTCGCCAAGGAACCGAAGTATAGTCGTGAAGTCCTTCGCGGGAACGTAACCTGGCAGATTATTCAATAATGCGTTTTCGCTTGTGAAGAACCAAAATGTAGGTGTGCCCCTGATCTGAAAATAAGCATAGAGCTCACCGTATGACATCTCTTTCCATTCCTCTCCGACAACATAAGAGGCCTTCCCCGGATTGCTTTTGTATATCTGGGAGAAAACGAAACCTGCTTTCAAAAGATCCTGTACGGTTTCATCTGCGAGAGTTTCCTTCACAAACTTCACACAGTAGACGCAGCTGGTATCCGAGAACATTACGATAGCTTCCTTATCTTCTATCTTGGCTAGCTTAAGCGCTGTGTCGAAATCATCTAGCATTCCAACATACGAGAATATTATTCCTGGTAGAAGTAAAACTAGTAGAAAAACAACTTTCTTCATAAATCAACCTCCCGTTGCAAACTGTAGTAAGTTAAGGTTTCCTGTCATTGTCAACAATCCGGCTGCTAGGAGAACAACGAAGACAGATACTCTGATCAATTTTCTCCATCTGCTTTCTCCCCCAAAAGAGAGCTTTGAAGTTAGCTTTGCCACCAATCCGCTTAGCGTCAGGAAGGGTATACTCAAACCCAACGAATAGACAAGAAGCATAAGCCCGCCCTCGGCAACTGCCGATTGATTGGCTGCAAGAACCAGAATCGAACCAAGGATCGGACCGGCGCAAGGCACCCAAACGAGACCAAGAACTGCTCCAAGTATGAAGCCGCTTACAGCAGAACCGCCAAATTTCCAGACGTTCAAGTTTACTCCCTTCATGCCTATCTCAAAGAGATACAGGAAAGCAAACAGGACGAAGAGACCTCCAGATATTATGTTCATCAGCACTTCATTCTGCCTGATGAAGGTTCCGAGTCCGGTCGCTCCTATACCAAGTATGAAGAAAAAGATCGACATCCCAAGAGTGAAGAACACTCCCCTGATAAACCGAGCTTTTGCATCGGCCGCCCCACCCATAAGTACACCGAAGAAAACTGGAATCAGAGGAAGTATGCAAGGCGAGAAGAAAGAAAGTAAACCTCCCAGAAAGGCACTCCCGTAAGTGACGCTTGTTGTAACGATTGGACTTATCATTGGTGACACACCTAGAGTTCCGGTTGCTAGTGCGGTCAATTCATTCATATTACCCCTCCCGGGTATAGTATAAACTATTTCCCTTGCGCCTGCAAATAACGTCTTTGTGAACTCCTGCTTGCTTGAAGAGAATTTTCCAATTTTACGTGAGAGAATGTGACAACACTAGCCCGATTTCTTGTCTAGTTCAGTTGCAAACTCGAGATATAAGCTGAAAGTATAGTACAAAGATAGCCAGTCCAATTTAGTACCCTTGCTATATCTCATGTAGCTAGACAAAAGAGTTAAATCAGTTTCAAGCCACTAAAAAGAAGCATTTCAAAGCACACTCTGGGGATGAGAGTACTTCACGTAGAAGAAGCTTTGACAGACTCTTTCGTGACTTAAAACCTCTCTTTAATGACATTTTCAGCTGAAAGCCATTATGGGTAGCTGAAAAGGCTTTTAGATGAAGATACCAAGTGCTCCACATCGTACCTCATCTTTCGTAAGTCCTTGGTTAGGAAAGCAATATACAAAGTCATACCCGCTTACTTAAAATCGGAAATGCAGCTGAGTCTTGCTCCTCTACTTTGGCAAGCTCTTGAAGAATCTTTCTCAACAGGTGATTATGAGCTCTTCATTTATGATATTCTTTTCTTGAAAGACTCATATTAAAGAAACATTCCGAGTGCCCTTTTGTTTTCAATAGTGAGGACGAAAGGTTTTTCGGTTCTTTCAATTGTTGAAAGCAGTTATTGTAGCGGTTGATTGTTCTCACTCTCATGAAAGACTTTTCTCTTTGGGGGGAGACAGATTGGAAGGATATGTAACCGTTCCCGGTGGACGAATCTGGTATGAAGTGCAAGGTAGATTCGGTAAGATGAAACCTATTATTACGATTCATGGGGGTCCTGGTGTTCCACACAACTACCTTGAGACGATAAGTGCGCTTTCAGATGAGAGGCCCGTTGTCTTCTACGACCAACTGGGTTGCGGTAGATCAGAGCGTCCATCAGATAGGTCGCTCTGGAGAGTTGATCGCTTCGTGGAAGAAATCGAGTGTCTGAGAAAAGAGTTAGGGTTTTCGACAATTAATCTTCTCGGCCAGTCCTGGGGAACTATTCTCGCCTGCGAATATTCCGTTAAATACCCCAGTTTCGCCGAAAGTCTTGTTCTGTCGGGACCGGCAATGAGTATCAAGAGATTTGAAAGCGATACTAGAAAACTGGTTGAGACCTTGTCTGATCATTCACAATCCGCTATCAAAAGAGCCGAATCAATCGGTAACTTCAATGGAGAGAGTTATCAGTCGGCAATTTCAGAGTTCTATGGGAAATATGTATGTCGAATGGAGCCATGGCCTCAATGTATGAACGAAGCAGTCGCCGGCATGGGGGAAGAGGTCTACAACTATATGTACGGACCAAGCGAATTCACAGTAACAGGCGTTTTGAAAGACTTCGACTGTACACCTCATCTCGAAAACATTACCGTACCCGTCCTATTGACTTGCGGTGAATTCGATGAAGCGACACCGGAAACGACCAGGTACTACAGCAGTAAATTTCCAAATGCAACTATGAAGATCTTCGAAGGGGCATCTCACGAACACCATCTTGAGAAAGCCAAGGAATACATCGAGGCCGTTCGTAGGTTTCTCAAAGATGTCGAATAGAGATCGTGGATAAACAGTTGTGTTAGTAAATATCAGAATTAGGGGTCGAAGTTACCGGTATTTTACTTGTCTTGAAAAAAGGGTCTGTAAACTATCAGTTCCGAACCTGCGGGAATGCTTTTAACTCCTACTAGATCGGGATTATATTTCATGATTTCAGAATCCTCGATGTCATACATCTCTGAAATTGATCTCAATGTTTCGTTCCATCCAACCGTGTGAATGAACCCTGTTCCTACCGACCAGTTGTTGTCAACCTGGGGACTAATGGCAAATCTCTCCTGAACGAAATCCGTAATTATCTCAAAGATCTGAAGCTTCACATCCCTTACAACCGGCTTATTCTCGAACATGCTGTAACCGCCGCCTCCCGCACGAAAACTGCTCATAGAGACTTCATAAGTCTCTGCCATATCAAGCGGTTTACCATTATGCCAGACACTGAGGACTCTTTCGCCGACCGGCCTGTCTATGGCGATTATGTATTCAATTCCCTCCCACATATCGTAATTCGAATAATCATCAACAGACCAATGGTCCAAAGTAAGCAATCCATTATCGGTAACGAAGCGTTCTGCATTGAATTCAAGGGCTTCTTTGATGTCTCCGCCGGTTAGCTCAAGAACTCTGAGCGTGCTTGGAACAGGATAAACCTCGTAGATCTCGCCAATGGTTATCGGTCCGGTTTTCCAACCGGTTGTCGCATGATCGAAAATCGAGGTACATGAAATCTTGGCTCCCGTTACTTCCATCTGGACTCTGTTAATGAACTCGGCAAGAGGGTTGTCTCGAAGTCTCGCTTCAAGAGCATCTTCAACATAGAAATCACCGACTGCAAAACCAACTCTTGTATCCAGAAGCTTCTGGATTTGATCATTATAACCTCTAAAGATCTCGACAACGGATTCGTCAGGAAGGAAACCAGACATCGAAATCTCATCAACCGATCTGTCATAAATCTTCCAGCCTTCACCCGTCTTTTCTAGATAGATATCGATCTTACTCACGGATTCGTCTATATATCCAGGCCCAGAGATCACAACTCCATCAACGATTGCCGATTTAGTTGTAAGTTGTGGGCCTTTCAAAAATACATCTATTTCCCTAAGAGCCTTCATAATCTCATGGGCTTCTTCATTACTCCCACGATATGCCAGAACCAAAACGTCTACCTCTTCTCTAAGCTTGCCGAGATAATCACCAGCCGCATCGACAGAATCAACGAAGGATAGACCGGCAAAAACTCGGCCTCTTGCCAGGGCGGAATAACTTCCGTCACAAGACCAACGATGCCAACTCTTAGCTTCTCGCCATCGTCTTCTATCTCGACGACTTCAAAGGGCGAGAAAACCGGTTCTCCTGAAGATTTAAAGACGATATTTGCCGAGAGAAGAGGAAACTCAGAAGCAGAAATAGCTTCTTCAAGGAAACCCGGTCCATAAATGAACTCTTCACTCCCGATGAGTGATGCGTTGAGACCGATAGCGTTCATCGTCTCAACGAATGGATTCAAATTGCAGTAATCTATTTTAGCCGAATAGTAAGAGAGAGGCGTTCCCCGAATCAAATTTCCAGTATCTATAAACAACGTGTTTGGATTGAAAAGTCTCATCTGATTGACAAAAGCAGCCAGTCTTGCCAGAAAAACGTCTTCACTCTTCCCAGAGGAATAATCGAAGGGAGCAGTATTAGCGGGAGCAAAGGAGGTGTGGAGAATCGTGAGGTGAAAATGAGAAGCCATAGCCATTGTCAGAACGGAAACGGTAAGTATCAAAGCAAGAAGCTTTCTCATCTAAATCACCCTCTCAGGTCCGAGAACAAGAATCTCGACAGAAAGGAAAGCGGGATGACAGGTCATCCCGCGCAAGATTATCTTTCGCCAAGTTGAGAATCAATCATGAAGATCCCGTTGGCTTGATTTCCAACCATCTTCAGTCTTTTCACAACATCTCTGAAATTCCTTTCCTCTTCGACTTGCTCGGTAACATACCACTGGATGAAGTCGTTCGTTGCGTAATCCCCCTCTTCTTCAGAGATTTTCACAAGGTTGTGGATCCTGGAAGTAATGTACTTCTCATGCTCCAACCCCTTTTCAAAAACGTCCAGCAAAGACTCGTATGTTCCGTTTGGTTTTTCAATACCCGGGATCTCCGCAGTTGCATCGACGTCTTTAAGATACTGTATAAACTTCATCGCGTGCTCTTCTTCCTCTTTTGCCTGCTTCCACATGAAGTTCTCGGCCCCAAAGTATCCATTCTTGTGAGACCAGGCAGCCATGCTCATATAGATAAATGCAGATTCGAATTCCGCCTTTATCTGGTTATTGATTTCTTTTTCCATTCTAGCTGTAATCATAGTTACCCTCCTTAAGCTGTATCAATATCAACACTTCTTTCATCATATTTTACCACTATGCAGCGAACTCTAAAATTGACTTAATAAGAAGGATGGCTCAAATGTTGCCAAAAGCTGTTCTAATGAGTTTATACACCCAGTCGTTTTCTAGTTTGGTCGTCTCTTTAAATTTGGATTGGCAAGCTCATAAATGTATAATTTCTACGTCAGGATAACCTATTCCACTACAAAGGGGGTAATGACAGTGAGGAAGATCTTCCTGTTTTTCTCAATGATTCTGATTGCTGCAGCTCTTCTGGCAGCACCACTAAAAGTAGCCTTCGTTTATGTTGCACCTGTGGGCGATGGTGGCTGGAGCACAATGCATAACGAGGGTAGACTACACCTGGAAAGAGTCTTCGGCGATCAAATCGTTACTGATTTCATTGAGAGCGTACCTGAAGGAGCTGAGGCAGAAGTTGTATTTAGAGGTTATGCCCAAAGAGGATACGACCTCATCTTCGGGACCAGCTTCGGCTACATGGACAGTATGGTAAAGGTATCACAGGCCTTCCCGGATTCAACGTTTATGCATTGTTCAGGTTACATGACCACAGATAATCTCGGGACCTATTTTGGAAGAATGTATGAGCCGAGATTCCTTAGCGGTCTGATCGCAGGAGCAATGACGAAAACCAACATTATTGGTTACGTCGCCGCCTATCCAATACCTGAGGTAATACGTGGAATTAACGCCTTTGCAATGGGTGTCCAGTACGTTAACCCCGAGGCAAAGGTCCATGTAGTCTGGTCCAACACCTGGTTTGATCCGGCAAGAGAGAAAGAGGCAGCGGAATCTCTTCTGGATATTGGTGCAGACTTGATAACACAGCACCAGGATTCACCGGCTGCCCAGCAGGCAGCAGAAGATAGAGGCGTCTTTTCAATAGGATACAACAGTGACATGAGTGCCTTCGCGCCAAATGCTTTCCTTGCAGCCCCCGTTTGGGACTGGGGTCCATTTTATGAATATGTAGTCAGAAATGTCATGGACGGAACCTGGACAAATGAACAGTACTGGGGAGGGATCAAAGAAGGTGTTGTCGACATCTTCGTATCCGATCTTGTCCCAGATGGTTTGACAAAACTCGTGATGACCATGAGGGAAGCAATAGTTCAGGGTCTGTTCCACCCGTTTGACGGTCCAGTCTACGATCAGTCAGGAGCTCTAAGGTATGCTGAAGGCGAAAAACCAACTGACGCAGAGCTTCTTAGCATGGACTGGTTCGTAAACAATGTAGTCGGAAAGATTCAGTGATAGTTTTGGGGGGCCGCCAGGCCCCTCGATTTCTTTCTTTGGAGTGATATTAGTTGGCCGATCTTCCGATCCTAGAAATGAGAAACATCACCAAAGCCTTTCCCGGTGTAATAGCAAATGAAAACATCTCTCTTGACCTAAAAAAAGGCGAAGTTCACGCTCTACTTGGAGAAAATGGGGCCGGGAAGACAACTCTCATGAATATTCTCTTCGGTATATACAAGGCCGATCAGGGGGAGATATTCATGGAGGGAAAGCAGATTGCCGTCTCTTCTCCTCATAATGCTCTGAAATACAGAATAGGTATGGTTCAGCAGCACTTCACGGTAGTACCTTCGTTCACGGTCGCGGAAAACGTTGTACTTGGACTTAAGGAAATGGGCTTCTTTGTAAAGACCAAAGCCGTCGAATCAAGCATCGAAAAGCTGGGGAAGAGTTTTGATCTTCCAGTCAATCCCAGGGCGAGGGTTTGGACTCTTTCAGTAGGAGAGAAACAGAGAATTGAAATCCTTAAACTTCTATACACTGGAGCGAAAGTAATAATCCTTGATGAGCCAACTGCCGTCTTGACTCCCCAGGAGACGGAGATACTGTTCAAGGCAATGAGGAAGCTAGTGAGTGAGGGCTCATCGGTGATTTTTATAAGTCATAAACTGGACGAGGTTCTTGAGATTAGCGACAGAGTAACCGTTCTTAGGGGCGGAAAAGTTGTTGGAACAGAGGTAAGGGATTCAGTAGACAGGCGCTCCCTGGTTAGAATGATGGTGGGAAGAGATGTGTTGCTAGATTTCGACAAACCCAAGACAGAACCTGGAAAGACAGTACTTCAGGTAGAGAATCTCACCGTTAAGAATGACAAGAATCTTGAAGCAGTAAGAAATCTCAGTCTGAGCATAAAATCGGGCGAAATATTGGGTATTGCAGGGGTCGCCGGAAACGGTCAGAGAGAACTTGCAGAGGCAATTTACGGTCTTAGAAAGCCTGTCCAGGGCAAAGTGGTGTTAAACGACAGCATACTTCGTCACACTGACGTCGCTCAAAGAATAAAGGGTGGTGTAGCTTTCATCCCTCAGGACAGGAGAGCCGTTGCAACTTGTCCTTCATTATCTATTACAGAAAACGTGTTCATGAAGAACGCATACTCCATGTACCTCCCTCAATCCCCGTTGAATCTAAACACGAGGGCAATGCAAAGGGCAACCAAAGAATTGATCTCAGATTATTCAATTTCGACTCCTTCAACGAAAACCCAGGCCAGGTTTCTTTCCGGAGGAAATCTGCAGAAGCTCGTTCTCGCCAGGGAACTTTCAACAAAGCCCTGTCTGATAATTGCGGAGCATCCTACAAGAGGGCTTGACATTGGAGCGATGGAATTCGTCTACAAAACTCTATTGGCTCACAAAGAAAGGGGAGCTGCTGTTCTTCTTCTTGCAGGAGAGCTTTATGAGATCTTCAGACTTTCAGACAGAGTAGCGGTGATTTATGAGGGTGAAATTATGGGCTATACACCTCCCGACCCGTCTTTTACAGAGGAAATAGGATTCATGATGGCCGGCTCAAAGCGAGGCGAAGTATCATGAAAATGAAGATAGAGAAAAGACTGGTCATTCCGAGGTATTCGTCTATTCTCGTGCCAATTCTTTCTGTGGTAGTCGCACTGGTTTTAATGGGAATAATCTTGATGGTATTTTTCTACGGAAGACTAGGGTCTTTGTCACTTGCCTTTCGTGAGACGTTTGATGCATACAAGGAAATGCTAACATGGCCTTTCGCTAATAAATATGGAATCTTCAGCACGCTGATGAGAATGGTACCGCTAGCCTTCGTGGGACTGGGACTGTCATTTGCGTACAGAATGAAGATCTGGAACATTGGCGGAGAGGGGCAGCTCTATATGGGTGCCCTCGCCGCTACGTGGGGAGCTCTCTTTCTTTTCAAAGATGTTTCCTCTCCTCTTGCAATGATACTGCTTATATCAATCACAGGTGCAGTTGCCGGTGGACTGTGGGCCTTGATTCCCGCGCTGATGAAAGCCTTCGCAAAGACCGACGAGATTGTGGTCACTCTGATGCTGAACTATGTCGCGATCTTTTGGGTAGATTATCTTGTCTATGGCCCATGGAAAGACCCGAAAGGTTATGGATTCCCCGGAACGGCTCCTTTCCCTGATGAAGCTAAGCTTCCAACTCTTTTCAAAGGTGAGTTTCACGTTGGCTTTTTCGTCGCTATTGCTTTCGCAGTTGTTCTGTACTATATCTATAAGAAGACGAGATGGGGAATGAATTCCAAAATCGTTGGGGATAATGCGCAGGCCGCAAGATACTCTGGGATAAGTATTGTAAGGTACACAATCATTGCTCTCGTAGTAAGTGGAGCAATTGCTGGACTTGGAGGGGCTATACAGATGATGGGTGTTCAGCATAGACTTCAACATGGCTTTTCTCCCGGCTACGGTTACACTGCAATCATAGTGGCCTGGCTGGCTAAACTCAATCCGATTGCCATTCTGCTAGTCTCCTTTCTCTTCGGCGGGTTGCTTGTGGGCAACGATCAGCTCCAGATGTTCTATAAGCTTCCTATGGCACTGATCTCGGTCTTTCAAGGCTTGGTTCTCTTCTCTCTTCTTGGAGGAGAGGCAATCTCCAGATATAGAGTGAGAATCGTCAAAGAGGAGGCGGCTCACATTGAATAGTATCGAATCCTTTATCCTCTCGACGCTAAGCGCAACCGTCAGGGCTGGAACTCCACTGCTTTTTGCCGTTCTAGGTACAATATTTACCGAACGATCTGGAGTGATGAATCTTGGACTGGAAGGTCTGATGCTAGTTGGTGCCATTGGCGGCTTTGTCGCTTCATATCAAACATCGAGCCTTCTTGCGGCTTTGCTTTTGGCAATGTTAGCAGGTGCAGTTCTTGGTCTTATTCATGCCTTCTTCACAGTTACACTGAGAGTCAATCAGATCGTCAGCGGCTTGGCCATTACTATGCTTGGTACCGGCATAAGTGGCCTCTGGGGAAAAGACTATATCGGTGTAATTGCAAGACGTTTCGAGCCAATAGAGATTCCCTTCCTCTCAGACATTCCCTACATCGGTCAAGTTCTTTTCAATCATGACGTACTCGTATATATTAGTTTTGCACTTGTCCCAGTTATGTGGTTTTTCATTTATAAGACAAGACCGGGCTTAACTCTCAGAGCGGTAGGAGAATCTCCCGACGC
>ENA-UPXM01002898-UPXM01002898.1-activated-sludge-metagenome-genome-assembly--contig:-NODE-2898-length-19491-cov-12.271249_pt1 | contig 19491 bp, 10 predicted proteins | sample MGYA00238178_ERZ772708 | MGnify/ENA primary metagenome ERZ772708 (study PRJEB29002, sample SAMN05720212) | activated sludge metagenome | isolation source: anaerobic digester from wastewater... | reverse complement strand
AAGTATCGAGGAATAGAGGATCTGCGTATTTTTCTCTTGTGAATTCTTTTTTCAGAAAAAATTCGCTGATTTTATTGGCAATCGATTCGATTCTTGAGCCGTGCTTTTTGATAATTTTCTTGAGTTGTTCCCTTCTCTTTGAACTGTCTACTACTTCATCGAACAAAACTTTATATTGGGCAAGTTCTATGTAAGGGGAGAACTTATACTTTCCACCAGGAACCAGAAGATTTGTCAAAGTATCAATGATCTTTTGCTTTTGACTATCTTGAAACATCTCAAGCCTCCGTGTCCTTCAAAATATGGATTTAGCTGAACGCTTTTTCAAAAGTCCCGGCAATTCCTGTTTTGTACTCAAAGAAAACTTTCTCGACTGTTCTATCGATCTGCATTTCTCAAATTGATCCATAAAGACAGTAGATTCGTCAGGGCTCCTAATACCGCCAATAGATCACTCTTCTCCATGCTTTTGGGAACATAGTCTTTGTTCAAGTGTGACGCGTGTGAGGATGAGTTTCCTATAAATCTTATTGCGTGCATATAAGAGATCACCCACGGAGATAATTTGTTCTTAAGAGAATCAATCAATGTGTAGAGCTTATTATCTTGTATTTCAATCCCAAAGGCATTAATTAGATCCTTAGCCATATACTCAATGATTATTCGAGAGTTTGAGTTAATTGACTGAATGCTAACTGGTTCGTAGCTTAGAAGTTGCTTCAGATCATTTAGGGACCGCTTAAGAGAGGCACTGACCTTCAGACTTTGGAGGACACTTATTTGATCAGTTACCTGCCTAATCAAACTGGATAGAATATCTCCCACGATGTCGCCATGTATATTGTGTCTTTCGCGAATTGTGTATAGTGCATTTGTCAATAGCTCCAGTTTTTCGCTCTCATATACGAAAAGGTTCAGAGATGTGCAGTTCTTTGATGTTTCCAGCCACTTCTTACTTCTCTCGATCAGTATTTCTAGTGCCTTCTTGTACGAAGCGTCATTGCCTGGAAGAATATCAGAAATCCTTTGTCCCGCAATAACAGGGAAAGATACATCACTAAAGAAGATCCCTAGATTCTCTAGGATAGTTAGGGCTGCGGTCAAAACATCTATCAATTCCTCATAAGAAGTGTTGTCTGACGGAAGGCTCTCAATATTAGATTTGGGAACACGCAAAGTAAGCACACCTTTGAATTGAAAGTCAGCGATTTCTTCGAAATGAACCGAAATACCTTTCCAGGAGAGAACATGCGTACTGTCGAGATTCAACTCTCTACCAAGTTTCTCTTGAAGACCAGTCAATATCCAGCCGGTTGGAGCATTTCTCTTTGAAGGATGAGTTGAGAGAACTAACAAATCACCCTTCTGCTGAAAAATATCGCCCTCGTAGATATTGAACGACCTCAAACCTTGATCTGATTCAACAACGAATGTATCAAGAATTCTAGTCTCATTCACCAACGACACACCTCCCGACTACTAGAAGAGTTTGAATACACTAATCTTCCTTCGTTTGCCATTTATAACGCATCAATCTTCCCGGCGATCTTTGTAATCATACACTTCTGTTGAAAAACCGGCAAATGTAAAAACCGTGTTTTATTTGGCTTGATAAGAGATTCTGCTTTATACATTCCCCTTCCCTTTATGGATTAACTGCCATAAATACGAAATCAGTCATTACTACTGTAAACCTTGTCTCTATTTTTCTTCAGGAAAGCCTCATACTCTACTAACTGAATCCCTTCTTCATAACTCAACATAGCAAGTATTGAATCGATTATTCTAGTCATGTTCTCCCTGAATATCTTTTCTTTCTTTTTGCTGAGCATATTAGAAATCTTCACAACAATCTTTTCGTCTGCAATCCCTGTTGTATATAGAGCTCTTTGATCCATAACTTCTCCTATCCAATATAGCGCGTTCATAATAGTCTCATTATCGGATGAGCTCTCAAAAATCGAAGATATTCTCTTTATTGGCTTCAAAGCTTCAGTTATGGAAAGCGAGCTCGTTTGGCGTGAACTCATTCTTCCCATTGCCCAAAGAGTTGCAAGCGTTGTACCTTTGTTATTATCGAGTTTTATGAACTCACTCAAGTAATCGTAAGTTCTTATACTCGTGGCAACTTTACCAAGAGCCATAATAAGACTTTGAATGACTCCGGGCAGTAAATTCTTCTTCTGAGCTTTTAACAAATCGTAGAGCAAAGGCTCAGTTGAGAAACTAAGAGACTTACCGATCGCAGTTACTATTGCGATCTTCCAGCTCTTATCGTAATACGGAGTTTTAAGATACTCCTTGTGCAAGAAAGCTATTATCTTTGACTCCAGGTCTTCAGAAGTTTCTTTGGCCAAGATCTGTCCTAGAAAGAAATAGACTCGGTGAAAAACCTGGTAGTAGTTTGTCTTTAGCCAATTGTCCTTTGAAATCCTCATAATCGTATCAGCGAGAACGTGAGGGTCTTCAAATCTGAGCAATTCACTTTCGATAGATCTCAATTCATTCATTTGTTGCTTTGTCGCCACTAGTGTTCTAATTAGACACGACTTGTAGTCAGTAACTATTTGCTCAATATCCATTCTTTCATTTCCTGACCAGGATGATTTGCCGAGTTTTTCTGGTCTTTTTATAGGTCTTTCGGATCTTGTTGGTTCTCTCTGATGATTAAAACTATAGCTCATCATTATGGTTCCTAGACTCTCACCAGTCAGTGTTATCTTTATTCTTTTGTCCTCAAGCATCTCAAAACCAACTTCCAGCTTGTCACCGGGATCTACATAAGAGTTCAGTTTATGAGAATAACATCCCAGCACTTCGTAGTCACTTTCTGAAGCCCCTGTCTTTAGAAATTTATAGAGAATCTCTGTAGTTGACTCTTCGACAGTCGCTTCATAAACCTTATTGTTTTTGTATGGGAGTCTTGTTCCACTCCTTATTAGCAGCTTCTTTGAACCATCGGCTTGTTGAAGATAGATACTCTCCGGGACAATATTTGTTAATCTGTTCTTCTGATATCCAGAGATATCTTTTTCATAGGCATAAGCAGCCGCTCCATTAGCAACGGCTGATGAATAGTCAAAAACATCCAGGAAAATAGCTTTTGGGAAAAGTTCTTGAATCTTTTCTCTTATAAAAGGAGCATAGGACATACCCCCATTTAGAAGAATCGCGTCTATGTTTATATTTGACTCTGTTACCTTTTGTGCTCTTTCAATCGCACTATCGATCGCAGTAAATACATTACGCTCTCCTTTGAGAAGAACTTCGATACTATCGTAGTAATCTTTTAAACTGACAGTGGCATTTAGTGAATATCTAGTGCCTCCAAGGGCAATTGATCCAATGGAATCCTCAACATCCTCATAAGTTGTACTAATATGATTGTCTTTTTGAGCGGAATAGGAATTACTAAGATTCACCTTTGTTCTTTCGGCGATGTTTACTAGTACGGGTATTATGCTCTTCAAATCCCTTTCGGAAATGTCAGGATAATCCCTTCTTATGATGTTACAGAGAAAGTTTTCGGCAAACAATGCATCAAAGCGATCTCCAGCGATATCTGAAAACCTTGAAATTGAAATCTGTTCTGTCGAAAGAGTTTGGAATTCGTTCAGGTAGACTTTGTTAATTGTCACATCGACGGTACCGGCTCCTATATCGTAAACCATTACGTTCTTTGGACGTGTCAAATCAAGTAAGGATTCAGGGATCTCTCCCAACCTCTGAAGTTGAAGAAAGTATTGAAGCGCTGCAGTTGGTTCATCAAGAAAAAGAATTCCGACATCCGTTCTAAAGCCAGCTTCCAATATTGCTCTTTGTAAAGCTTCTCTCATTGAAGTACTGGCCGACGCAGGGAGTGTGAAAATAGCCGATTCAACAGGTTCCTGAAAATACTTCTCAACCTCTCTTCTTATGAACTCAAGCAGAATTTTGGGGAAGTATTCCGGATCGTATTCTCTTCCTCTTACCACCATCTTCATTTCTGACCCGAGAAGCAGCTTCCAGGATTTCGCGACATTACCCGGTTGGTTTTCCATCGCTTGTTGAGATGCGTATTTCCCAAACAGAAAAGTCTCATTTTCTTGAACCAATATAGCGGAAGGAATGGTCTTCTCTTTTGTCTTTACGCCGCCTATTCCCATCTGATCGAGTTTGAACTCCAATGATTTGCCTCTAGAAGCGTTGAACCATGACACGGCTGTATTTGAAGTACCGAGGTCTATACCAAGATATATCATTAGATATCACCTCTTATAGATTCAATCGTAGCTTCTCTCACAATCGTATCCTTGACTTTCCAGCCAGTCTTTTTTACGACATACTTGTTTTCAGGTTTTATTTCATCATCACAAAAACAACTCATTGGATCTATACTTGTGCTCGTTACTTCTTTCCCCGGCTTGCCGAAATGTTCAATTCCGATTTTCTGGAACCCTTTAAGTAGATTACTGAACATAACTTTCATAGCAACTGTATCTATTACCAAGTTGCTTTCCGCATTAGTGTAGTCAACCAATCTATCCAGAATAAAATCCGTGTTTTCATTGTTTATGCTTTTGTACAGAGATATTAGAACCTCCTTTCTAATATCCTCTTGCTCGCTACTCAATTTTTCGGTTAGCTCTGATATCTCTTTTTCCAGATTGTCTGTAATTATTCTTCCTGTGTTGAATTTCTTCTCTGTAATCTGCGCTAAATTAACCACAAATTCCCTGAACACTCTCTGAATCAAGGAGTGACCTGAATTCAACTGGATTTCGTCAAATTTCCTAACAGTTGTGCTGACTTGATCTTCCGAACCAAGCTTGTCAGATACTATTGCTCCAACGAGCCTATAGAAGAGCTTGTCATCGCGACGCATATCTATAAGCTTTGAGTTCATTTCTCCGTCGGTATCATTACCATTCAGCAGACCTAGAAAGTAAGCGGAAGCTTCTTGAGCCTTCTTAACTACTCCAGATAAATATTGTGAGCTGACAATCTTGAAGTTGAAGTAAAGAAATGCTTTGGAATCACGAATACCGATTTGCTCAAGTTGCTTGATAATATCATCGAAGTCTAGTGGATAAGTTATCTTACTAATTGTAATTGCGGCCTCGACTTCCTTAGAGTAATCGTGTTTACTACTACCATAGGAACCTTTTCTGGAGCGAGGAGTCTTCATAAAGGTATGTACTTCGTTAACGGCTCTGCTGAATATTGTCAGTCTTTCATTTACCATGAATAATCACCCCTTCCGTATCTTCTGAGTTCTTTAGCAATAGATAAATTTGGAGATCTGAGTTTACTATTGTTGATGTCTCTCTCTGGAGTGTGGACAAAGACTGTTCTTTTGGGTTTTGTGAAATCAACAAGAAGTTCGATCTGTGCTGAATTCAGATGCGTTCCAATACTAAAGTAATGTGATATAGGCGATTTCTTTGAAGGTAAGATATCCAGATAGTCGTAGTATGTTGATTTCGGCGTGCAGAACTGTTTGGGAACTCTTCCGACAAATATTCCTGGAGAAGTTATTGCTTTCAATTCTGAAGCTTTACATCTCATTTTAGACAAATTCCTTCCCAGTCCAATTACCGAAGCTACTTCGAAAGTAGATTGGGCAGCAAAAATGTCAAAGCTCTTCTTTCTCCTTATAATTTCTCTTTCCAACCTGAGAAGAGTTTCGACATCTTTTCCCAAAGCAAAACAAGGGAATATAACCTTCTCTCCTTTATCTAGAGAAATCTCAACAGCATCAACAACCGCCTCGTCAGATAGAAAGTCTGTTCCCATCTTATTTACAGCAGTTCCGTCACAAATCAGAAGCTCGCAATTCTCAACATTAGGAAAATTCATGATTCCCGAAGATAGATTCGGATAAAGCGATGCGTCGCCCGTTATTACTATGGATGAGCTGTCATACTCTATAACATATCCAAATGAACCAGCAATATGCCCGGCATTAAAAGGCCAGATAGTTATGTCTTTAATATCTAAACGATCTCCAAGATCAAACGAATGCCATTGTTGATACATATAAGATGCGTAATGAGCATATAAGTCAGCAATCTCTCTGTTTGGAAGGTCATCAGAGATGATGTCATCGAATACATACTTAGCCAGTTGTCTTGTTATTTTAGAAGAGTAAATGTACCCCTTATAACCATTCGCCATTAGCTTCAGTATCGAACCTAGATGATCCCTGTGCGCATGCGTTATGAGAACCAGGTCAAGATTTCCGAGACCATTTAAGGTCTTATCAATTCTTGAAATCAAATTATTTGGAAACGGCCTCTCTTGGAAACCTAAACCTACATCAACAAGTATTCTAGCGTTGCCTACCTCAAAGAGAGAGCAGCTCTCACCTATACTATTGGCACCGCCTAATGGAATGAAAGAAAACTCCTTCATGACACCCCCTTTTGTTTATACCAGCATTTTCCCTTGGCACTTTTCTTTGAAATCTCCAGATAGTGTTATCCAACAATCTGGGCGTCATGTTTGGAAACGATTCTCTGAGTAATTCACAAGCTGACTGGACTATTTTGCATGCGAGATCAGGAGTTATACTTTCACAGCCAGTAGCGGATTGAAGGAATCTTAAGATCATTCTATCGGGTTTCACGAAGTCACTAGAACCGATAAGCATATAGAAGTATCTAAGGGATATTCCACTTCTTTGCCCCGGGATGCTGACTATCGAGTTTTCAAACTCTGCATTATCCACTAAAGAGATCGCATTCTTCAAATACTCAACCTTCTGATCTCTCACAGCTTCAGAGAACCTTCTGACAGCTTCAGCTTTCAGTATTCCGTTGACTGTTGAGGTTCGTTGCTTGTTTCCGAACACTTCTGCTGCCATTCTTTGTGGTGAATACTTGTGATACAGCGAAAGGAAGGATGAAACAGAGAACGATTCATAAGTGCTTTCAGTGCCCAGAAATTTGCAGAATCTATTTACTGTGTTACTTGTAGAAACGTAACTCACGCCTATTGAGAAAACGGTATCGATTATACATAAAGGCAAATTCGGATAACTGTATTCACATCCAAGCTCTACAGAATCCAGATCAAGCTTCTCACGGCAGTACTCGGCGGTTATTTCTGCAAGAGAGTTCAGTTTGTCTGTGTTCATTCACGCACCAACTTTTTGAGCGTAATCAAGTTCATTTTTAGACCCTGTCTGGACACTTCAATTTCGTCTGAGACGATGAGTGAATCTAACCTGGCTTCGATCTTGAAAGGAAACAGTTCTGGAGTTCTTTCGATTTCTTCAATGGCAATAGATTTGCTCTCTTTGCCATAAAGCAGGCTTTGAATGAGCCATGTTGTCTCACTCTGTCTCTCTACGGCTATCGCGTTTCTTTCGTTGGTTGTATAGAGGGCTGATCTCTCTGTGTTCTCTATCGTCCCCCATAGTTTCATAGTTTGAATTACCCTTGAACATGCTCTGGTAAGTGTTGATCTCTCTCCCCAGATTTTGCTTATTCTGTCGTGAACTTGAGAGACCTTGACATACCCCTGCAGAGCGATGAGTCTGCCACATATTGCGGCGATGTCTCTGAAGAAAGGATAAGTTGCCAGGCTCATTCCCCAGTGAAAGATTCTTGTATCTATCTCTGGATTCTCTTTGAGAATCTCAAGCACCTTTCTTCTCAGAATGACCAGATTGCGATTGTTGTCTAGCCAGATTCTGGAAATAACGAGTCTGGTCTTTCTTCTGGCATCTTTACCGGGCAAATCGACTGCCATGAATCGCTCTTGTTGTTCTCTTATCTCTCGAATATTCTTACCTTCGACAAGTAGTTCCATAGTAATATCGAGCCATTCCTTCTTTATTTGTCTATCGAATCCAAGCAGCTTCGTCAATTCATTTCATCCTTTCCTGAGTCTGATTAGTGGAACGATGACTTCTTCAAGTGTCAAACCTCCGTGAGAAACAACAGCTGAATTAACTGTTGTGAAAGCCCTTCTTCCTCGCGCAATCAAGGGAAGATAGTTTTGGGGAAGCCCTGCCGTAATCCATTCAATTGAATCGGGGTATTGGGAGTGTATTCTGCGTCTTAAGAAGGAATCGCTGTAGATTCTCACCCTTTCGCCCCTGGTTTCGGCGATCAATCCTTCCGATGGATTACCGATTCCCTTAGCTTCAACGTTTCCGTGATCGCTGGTAAGGATTACTTCGTACCCCTTTGCAAGTAAAAGATCACAAAGATCTAGAAAGCAGCTTTCTTTAAGCCAGATATCCGTGACAGCCAGAAGAGATCTCATACCAATATTCTCAGCGTGAGACTTTTCATCCACTTCTCTAATAACAATTCCTATGATCCTTTGCCCGTCTTCTATAGAGTTTTTCACAGCCTTAATCAGTTGATTATCGGCCTTGTTTATATAGGAGATATCCCTTTCATTAAAGCCTCTATCGATCCATGCCCGCTGCCAGAGTTTTGGTTCGGCCGAATTGTTGGTCAGATTGTTTAGATCCATTGGGAGCAAGCCTGAGAAGATTACCTGCCTGGATACCGATGTGATGGTAGGGATCATAGCAAAAGCCGTCTGCTGTACAAATGAGAGATCGCCAAGCTGACGCGAGAGTCTAGACCACTGAAGAAGAGACATACCGTCGATTACAATGAGTGCTACTTTTCCAGTCCCATGCAGTATCTTGCTTGTCCAGCTCAAAGTATCTCTTACCGTTACCGGGAACTTCGAAGAAACTGTGAGAAGCCTTCCGTACTCTTCTCTCATCCAGTTTTCAAAGCTGGAATCCACAAGAGTGGTTATACTTCGCAATATGGATAAGTCGCTCTCTTCAAGCGAAATAGAGCAAGCAACAAGATTCAGTTCTGCCCATCGCCAGGCGAAACCAAGCCAGTCACTAAAATTTGCAGCCGTTCTTGGTAGAGAGTCAGTGGCAATCTTTGCCAGTTTTCCGAACCTGATCCGCTCCGAACCGGCCCCATCGACCCCTATCACCATCCAGGACTTCCCGAACTTGACCGGATCATCTACTGGTACTGCTTTCAGAAGTCCCTCTGCAAACATCGTATCTACATAGACCTTTATTGCAGGCTCGTCGAAAGGCAGAGAAGCGGGGCCTTTATGCCTGAAAAACGCCTTGCTTTCTTCATTCGTTACGAATTTTCCGTAATTTCTCAGGAATACCGGCCATCTCTCCTGAAGAAACTCGAAGAAGCTCTCCCTATGCAGGAGCATTTTCTTTAAATCTAGAAGTTCATCGTACCCTTTATGCCCGGCGATCTCCATGACAAGATCAATGAGTTCATCTCGCATTTGGATCCTGTTATAGTGGAGCTTCATGAGCCATGCAATCAACTGCGAAAGCTCATACCGCCTGGCAGGGTCGAACTCGTAGATTCGTTTCAAGATGAATTCCTTCGTCTCTCTCGTCGAAAGGAAATCAAGATCATCGCTGTAAGTTTCATACAGCCTTTCAAGTTCAAGCTTGTCAAGTACCTCAAGAGCGGTTCTACTAAATTTCGGAAAAAGCGTGTTGATAGAGACTTCGACCGTGTAAAAGGAAGAATAAATATCAAAAGGAAGCTCTTCGGCAGGAGTTTCTCTTGTAATTACTATGAGTTTCTTGTCCTGTTCCCTGTACCCGGTTTCATAGATGTATCTGAAAACGATTGAATCTTCAAATTCAACGACGGAATATCCTCTCTCTAAAACTCTCTCCACGATTTCCCTATCGACCAGCCTGTCCTGGTCCTCGACTATTAGAGAGTCCTTCCCCGGGCTGAGAATCATCTGTACAATCCGTTCGTTCAGGGAATACAATTCACACTTCCCCCTTAATTACCAGGGCCAGCAAAAGATCAATCTGAGGAATGATCGTCTCTTCTTGAGAGCTCCATTCTTCAAATTCCCTGTCGATTTTACGGACTCTGTAATCTATCACCTGTGAAAGACCCGATCTCTCTGCAAGCCTTCTTCTTATCCTGAACCAGTCTCTCTTCCTGTTCCTCTCCTTTTCAACTCTGCTATAGTAGATGCTCTTCAACTCATCGAAAGTCTCTTTCAATCTCCTTTCGGCTGTTTCGTAGATTCCCTCGATAACCTCGAGGGAAATCACGGAGATTTCACCCTCGATCAACCTCATCCAGATCAGATCGGCCGATCTGTGAAGCAACTCTCCCAACTCGTTCACGAAGACCGGCAAGACCCTTTGAAGATCGTACTTTGAACCATGCGCCGTAACTCTCCAGAGCGACCAGATGCCGGTGATGCCTTTCGGAATGCTGCGAATACTCGCTATCGGAACAGGCAACCCTTCAGGAAACTGTGGAATCTCTTTGACAATGGATCTGACCAAAGGATCGTTGAATGTTATCGTTCTAAGATCCGGATCGTCGTTGCGGGAAAAACTCACCAGCTCCTCATCTATCTCGCCGGGTATGCTTACTTTCCAGTTGTCCCCCAGCGGAACTGCCTCCCCCTCTTTACTCCTAACGAAGGATACAACCGCCCTTTCGAGCCAGTAATGGACAGGTTGATTTATCAGCCTGCGCACTTCTTCCGGTCCGATCGAACTGTCTGCTGGAAGAACTCGACCGCTTTCCTTTGAAAGCAGGATCTGCTGCCTTATCCTTTCGAGCGAGCTGTCGATCTGTTTTTCAAGATTCTCCGGATCCGCTATCGCGGTTACGAAGATATCGTCAAAGAGATCGGCCGCCTCTGTAGAGTCGAGAACATCGCCGGTCTTGTCAACACCGAACTCGTCGAGAATAACCTGCAATTTTCTCTGAATGACTTCGATTACTCTGAATTCCACCGTTGACTCTATCGCCAGATTGAAGGCCTTCACATCCAGGCTTTGACCTATCCTATCCACGCGGCCTATTCTCTGCTCTATCTTCATCGGGTTCCATGGCATATCGTAATTCACCACGACATGGCAGAACTGAAGATTGAGTCCCTCTCCTCCCGCATCGGTAGAAATCAATATCTGGGCTTTCTTCGCAAAGGATCTTTGAGCCTTTAGCCTTTCTTCTAAACTCATCGAACCGTTTAGAATGCAAACCGAGAAACCTCTCTCTTCGAGAAATTTCTGGAGCATCTTCTGGGTTGCGACGAATTCTGTGAAAATCAGTATCTTGACTTCGGGATTCATCTCCTCCATTCTTATCGTCTGAATTATCTCCAGCAACTTCAGAGCCTTGGCATCGTTCTCTTCGAATTCAACGGCTCTGGCCAGTCCCAAAAGATAGCGAACTCTCTCAGCCTCATTTACGAATGGTTTTACTTTGAATATCCCGGGAAAACCGATCTCCTCGCTGTTGTTCATCTCTTCAAATTCTGCGAAAGAAAAGCTGTCCAGATCCAGCGGAAGTGTCATTTGATCGTCTGTATCGGAAAGCGCTTCCAGTCTTTTTTCAAGAGCTCTGGCAATGGCTGCTGTGGAAGAAGCGACCAGTCTCTGCATAAGAAGCATCAAAAATCCTATGTAATTCTGTTTCTGATTTAGAGCCCTTCTGTAGCCCTCTCTTACATATGCCGTTACCGCTTCATACAGTAGCTTCTGCCTTTCAGACTTCTCGCCGAAATAGACAGGAACCAGACTTGTGTTTCTCTTCTTGAAGAGCGGCTTTCCCTCAATGTCTATTGCCTTTCGCTTTTCCGTTCTAAGAACATACTCCGAGACCGTATCTCTGTCGAGTTCATCCTCTGAAGTGAAAGCAATCGGGTCGAGAAGAGACATAAGCCTGAGAAAGGCGTCACTTTTTCCCTGATGAGGCGTCGCTGAAAGAAGCAAGATATACGGCGCTGCCTGCGCAAGGCTCTGCCCGAGCCTGTGTCTAGCGACTTGCGAATTGGTCCCTCCGAGTTTGTGAGCCTCATCCACAACTATCAGATCCCAGCCGGCATTGACAAGATCGAGAAACCTCTCTTGATTGTATTCCTGGAGTCTCTCGTTGCTCCAGCCCTGGCGGGAATAAATGGGTTTGACGGAATCGATAGGACAGATCACCTGATCGAATAGCTCCCAGGCGTTTTGAACTCCCGATAGTTTCTTGAAAGCCGAGAGCTCGGAAGGTATTACCAGCTTGAAATCCTCGCTGAATTTAAGTTTCATCTCGCTCTCCCATTGACTTATAAGCCCTTTAGGAGCCACAATCAACACGCGTTTTACAACTCCCCGAAGCTTCAGTTCCTGAATGATCAGGCCCGCCTCGATGGTTTTTCCCAGGCCCACCTCGTCGGCGAGAAGAAAACGGATTTTTTCTCCGAAAAGAGCTCTCTGAAGGGCGTGGATCTGGTGAGGGAGCGGCAAGACGGCTGAATTCATTGGCGCCAGAAGAATATCTGCCGAATTGAAGGCGTTCAGCAGTTTGCCCGAAGCGGCGGCGTAAGATATGAAATCTCCAGAAAAAAGGGCTTTTGCCTCTTCGCCGGGCTTTAACTGATCGGAGGATACCTGAACTACCCTTTCTTCCCCGGGAATCCAGATCTTCGATGTCTTGTAGCCCCAGAGCTCCTTGCTTTCAAGGAGCATACAGAGCTTCTTTTCACTTTCCAGCCAGTACCACTTCTCGTTCATAAGACGCTCCGTTTCCTGTATATGCACCAAAGTATTGACATTCCGTATGCCACAATGTTATAATTCTTATGCATGGGGGTGTCCCCGTGGGCGGAGCAGGCAAAGGGCTCCGCTTAACTTTTTAGCCTTTCCGACTATTAAAGGACAACATAGGGATATTCAATCAATGATTTCTCTTCTTTGATCAGCTCGAATATTCGTGAAGCGAATGGCCACAGTGGTTTTCTTAAGACTCCTTTTCTTATACTACTTCCTATGGCGAATGCAAGAATATCGGCTACTTCCAGACCTGCAATCCTCTCTTCCTTTCTTCTGAACTGCGTTCTAACTTTCAAATCCCCGAATCTATGATCTTGAGAAAACTGCAACTGTGTAGTGGTCACTCCCATAATACTCAGATTTCCTATTGAATCGGCATATAGCCTATCCTCAAAAGACTTTCTACTTTCGAATATCCATTGGAACTCTCTTTCCGACAAATCGAGCAATATGTTTGCAATTAGCTGTATTGAAGCCAAATAGGGATGAATATTCTGCTTGTAGCGATGGAGTATGTCTGCCTTGTTGATAAACGCTCCTAAGAAGCTGAACCTAAGAATAGAAATCACCTCGAACAAATCTTTGTGGAAGCTGATTTCATTTTGCTCGTTGTTTAGGAATCTGTATATCCTCTCTTTTCTAGATATCTCTTTGAAGTGAAGGCAAAACTCGGCCTTGTCCCCGAACCATTTCACCTTGAAGTCCGTCAAGCTGCGAATAAACTCCGGGTAATCAAACGGGTCCACGACTACTGCCGATAGAAAAAACACTTTATTGTCATCGCGATCAATCCCTTTATAGCTTGGTGTTCCGTATTCGTCAGAGAATATATACTTCATAGCCTCTTACTCTCCGAGGCGGGTCAGGGCGTTGTCGTAGTACATGAGCAGTTTCGGGTCTTCCTGTATAACTTTATCGCTCAGCTTGTCGGCGACCTGTACTATCCCCCTGTAATCCTTCTCGCCCCAGAGCTTTTTAAATCCCGCTCTAACTGCCTCGGTTCTGAATGTGCGTATCTTCTTGCCGATATGGGCTCTGTACTCTTCGAACTCCTTGAGGAGCCCCTTTTCTCTAACTCTTTCAAGATCCTGCGCCCTCGCTGGATCCGGTACGTACCATCTATCTCTCGCTTCGGATTTCAGAGAGCTGTCTGCGGTTTCAGGAGTCAGCTCTTTCATCTTCTCTCTCATCTTCGAGCTCTTCAGCAACCAGCTCCAGATCTGGGCGGGCACTGGTCCGATACAGTCGTATTTCAAGAAATTGTCTTCGAGAAGTTCCTTGAGTTCTATCTCCTTCTCGTGTTTTGCCCAGCCGCGCGAGATCGGCATGAACTGTGGCTGAAGCTCCTGAAAGGTCTGCGGCTTGTTCTGGAGTTGAAGTCTGAGCCACTGGATTGCCGAATTCTCATCTGTGACGAAGAGAGAAAGCTGGCGAAGCTCACTCACATTTATTCTCTTACGATCGTACTCGTTCACTTGATTCGGCAGGAAAAACATGCTATCCCTTTCAGGGAACCTCTCCCGCAGACCCTTGTAAAACTCTGAAGCAGACATTGGTATTGATCTGCCCCGCTGGATGTGAAAGGCGATCATCCTGTCGTATAGCAGATAATCCGTTCTCTCTACTATAAGTTCGGATGAGCCGTTCTTTTCCGTGAAGACGGGCAGTCTCTTCAAGTGTTCCCGAAGGAAGTCCCAGACTCCCTCTTCCGTTCCGGCTTCGAGTTTGAACCTATCCTCCAGCCCGCCGTTGGGCTTGTATGCTGAGATAATAAGGTCTTGCTTAACTGCTCCCGAAAGATTCACCTGATTAAATGATCCTTGCTGCTTGTCGAGCGTTCGAACATCGGCTATTACGAAACCGGCTCGCTGAATAGCTTCCTGTATTGCGTTCCAGACACTGTTCTGGGAGTTATGAAACTCAACGGTCATCCACCGGCCGGGTTTCAATACTCTGTAATACTCTTTGAAGCAACGTGTCATGAGCTCCTGATACTCGAGAAGTCCTTTCTGCTGAACCTTGTTCATAATCGCTTCCGGTTTGTTGTTAGTGAAAACCTTCAGCCAGGACTCCCAAAGGAAGTTGAGCTCGGAATACATTAGATTTCCACCGAAAGGGGGGTCCGTGAAGATGTAGTCTGAAGTTGCTGAGCTTAGAGAAATGACAGAAGATGAGCTCTGGCAACTTACTGCTACTGCATTTTGAACAAGGGATTCTAAGAGTAGTTTTTTCAGTCTCAATATTTTGTTTGAAAGAATATATAAGTGCGTTGTCTCGACCACTTGAGAGCCAACATAAAGTGTTCCACTAAGATACTGGTTTACTTGAGAGTAGTGTGTTGGAACATACCTTGCAACTCTGGACATACCTAATACAGCTTGCTCAACTGTAAAGAGCAAGTACTCTGCTTCTGGATAGTTTGACTTACGAACTACTGTGTACAATGCCGACAACACCCACAGGTTTCTCTTCGTGTAGAAGTGGTGGACATGAGTGATACCTACTGAGAACGGGTCTCCAGTCTTGTCGCCTTTCGGGATTCTGTGAGTTGGATACCAATAGGGTATCTCGCTCTTCTCTATGTACTCGATGAGTGCCAGATCGAATTCATCGGGTGTCTTCTCGTAACGTTTCTTGCCTATTGAGTAGTTAATCAGTACGGGGATCTGCTTCGCCTGCTTCACGGTCTCGCCTATGGCTGGATCGAACTTCGTTTCTATAACCCTATCCATTCTTTTCTTCGTTAACGATGCACCGCAGTGAGGGCAGGAAAACTCAGAGTTAACCTTTCCCTCTTCCTTATCCACCGCAGCTTCCCAGAAGACGATCTCACCGCCGCATTCGGGGCAGGAAAAGACATCCGACCAGACGGTGTAGTTTATCCTTCCCCATGAGAGCGGTTCCTTCGAAAAGTCTTTGCCTCTGTCCTTCAGAAGACTCCTGGCTCTTTCAATATCTTCAAGCTTCTCAGAAGAGAGCGTGCAGTACATCCAGCCGCACTCCTCTTCGACATCTTTCAGTATTCTCTTTGCCTCTCTCTCGAAGGCCTTTGCATCGACTGGCGTGTTGTAGTTGTAGGCGATAAAAGTTGCAGCCGGAGAGAGGTCGTTTAGAACGGCGAATCTTGCGCCCAGTTTCGAGAAGGGCTTTCCCGATTCATCGAGTATCGTTCCGTCTCTTTCGACTTTGTAGCCGAGCGATTCGATCGCCTCTTTGCTTCCGCACATCTGGGCCGCTACTCCAGTCATTCCCGTTCCACAGAAGCCGTCGAATACAATATCTCCAGGCTCCGTGTAATGCAATATATAACGCATTATGGCCTTATGAGGAACTTTGGTGTGGTAAGAATGAAGTTGAGATATTTTGTCCGTTCTTCTTTCTCCTACATCGGAGGCAAAGGGCTCTCTCGAATACTTCTCTTCAGGGTCGTAAGGTCTGCCGTAGTGCCTTATGAAATCGTCTATGAAGGGATTCGGGCAGGCCGTATAGTATGGCGGATCGGAAAGGTTCAGTATGTCCTCGTCGCTTCCCTTCGGGAAGCCTTCGATCTTCCTGAACTCGGGATCGCTCAGCTTTTCTCTCAGCTTCTCTCTGAAGTGCTCCCGCCTCTCTTCGTCGCTAGAGAAAGTCAGCCCCAGGCACTCAACGGGCCCTTTTTTTACATTATCGTCGAACAGCCTGTTGTTCTCCATCACTTAGCACCTTCTTTGAGAATAATCCTGACTTTGTTTATATCTTTGCCTCTGGTCTTTTCTTCAATCAACTCTTCAAAGCGTTTGCGCATCTCCTGCGGTGTTTTTGGGGCGTGATCGCCAAAGAGCCTTTCCTGAAGTTCTTCGGTGGTGAGCTCTATCTTCTCAAGAGTCGAGAAGACTTCGGTTAGAGCTTTTGTGAAAGCCGGGTTGTTGACGAGCTCTTCTTTCAGTTGTTTTGCATCAATGAATTTTTCGATCAGTGATTTCCCCCCCGGTTCAAGGAGTTCTATGTTTTCACTTACCACAGGGTCTTTCAGATTTGCTAGGATCGTTTTCTTCCAGCTGTCAAAGATCCCGTCTAGTTCTCGATCAAGACCATCGAGCACCAGCTCGGGCTCACGATTGTCGATGCTTTCCATTGCTGGTTTGAATTCGCAGGTGGGGCAGAAAGGAGACTTTTCCAGGGAGCTTTCCGTAAGCCCGTAACAGGTCTTAAGTCTTGTGATTTTATTTGTCAGTTCTTCCAGCTGTTGTTTTGATAGCATCTCTATTGTCGAGAGCTTGTTCAAAGTCCTGAAACGATAGTCGCTCAGAAGATTGCTTTTCTGTTTATCTCTTTGAACATCGAGCCGGGCTTTGCTGTGCAAATCCATGTATGCCTTTATATAAGCAAATTTAAGATCACCAAGAAGACTATTGAGCGTTCTTTTCACTTCCATCGTTTTCTGATCTTTGTCTTTCAGTATGGCCAGCGCTTCCTTTCTCTTCTTTTCATACTCTTCTAGCCAGGGACTGGAGGATATCATTTGCTCCTTCGCCCTTTGAAGATAACTGACCTCGCTGTTCAGTTCGTCGGTGATTTCAATGATCGCTTTGATTCTTCTGACGCCTTCATACTCTTTACTCATATTGACTATGTCTTCTTTTGAGATCCGCAGGTTCTTCAACTTTCCCACTGTGGAATATTTTGTGAGCGAATCGAAGAACTCTCTCAGCTTTTTGATAGAAGCGAGGTGCTTTTCAAGCTCTGGAGTGGTTATGAGAGGCTCTTCCCAGAAATAAAAGCCCCCCTTTATTCTTTCAGATAATTTGGCCAGTTCTTCTGCATGACTCTGGGCTCTTCGAAGCATGTTTTCAACCGGAGCCGGATCACCGTTCTGAAGGTTACTTACCTGGCCTTCATTTATCTTAAGAAAGTAGAACAGCTCTTTTATGGTAGAGACGGGCAGGTCCCTTGGGAGTCGAATATTTCTGAAGTTGACCAAATCCTCCAGCTTCAATTTCATAAGCTTTTCGAAAGAACTGGCGTCGATTTGTTCTCCGGCCAGAGATAACTCGATCTCTCCCATGTAAAGCATCACGGCTAACAAGACGAAGGCCCACTCCGGTTCCAGTCTATAAGGCATAAGGAATTCCCCGGTCTCTGTACTCACGAATAACTCGTTTCGATTTAGTACACTGCCCGAGGCTTTTTCCGTTAGCTTGCTCATGATTCCTTTTGTATAAATCGACTTCGCGGTTGTTATCTTGCCGTTTTCATCTATGAGATCGAGAGAAGATAGTACCTCTTTGTTCTGTCTTGTTAAGTTTCCGGATGTCATTCCTTTGATCACCGACTCGATTAGCTGGCTTCTATTCTGGGAGGTAACTTTCGTTTGGAATTGTGGATAACCGAGAGCAGTATCTGAGAAGTGACTGTCTAGCAACAAAGAAGATGTATCATCTATTATCTCTTTGAATCCCTCCAGCTGTCTGAAGGGTTTGTTTCTTAGGGCATAGGATTCAGGGATCGATTTTGTCGATTTCTTATAAGTTACCGAAAAGGAAGACGCTAGATTTTCATTGAGCCACATTGTCAGTTTTGAGACATACCCATCCGAGATCCTGCGATAGGTTTCCTTGTAGCTCGCAGCCGTCTGGGACAGTTCAATAGAGGCAGCGTAATTCTTCAGGTTTTCTTCGAATTCCCGATCAATATCGTTTATAGCAAAAAACACTTCGTCATCGCGACCTTCATCCTTGTAGGGATGGATTTTGTAGATCGGAAGGAAGTATATGTAGAAGTCTCTTGGGGGTTGAGCGGTGGAGCGCTCGTTAGGTTGTCCAAAGAACAGGTAGCCAAATCTTGTTGTGTTCTTGCTTTGCCAAATCAACTCATATTGCCAGATTTTATGCCCAGGAACATATGTTTTGTCGGAGCATTCCATGAGCTTTGCCAGAGCAGTGAAATAGTATCTGTTGAAAGTCTCGTTGCCCAGTGTGTCTCTCTTCTTTTCTATCTGGCTGTTGAAGTCTATCGTTTTGTTCAAGTCGAGATAGTATTGTCCATTCTCTTTTATGTAAGCCACATACTGTCCGCTTACGATGTTTATGATCTTCTTCAGAATCCCTTCGATCATAGTTGATAGATCATCCATTGGATCCCCGCCAAGATCTTCGATCGCGGGATTGAATATTAAAAGATCATCCCTCAACTCATCCACCGTTGGTCCTATTTTGACATCTATGTCGCTTGTACTGAGACGATGAACTGAAAGCGTTTTGATGATTCGCAAAGCGTTGTCGAGATGGTGTTTGTCAATGTTTGCCTTCGTCTTCTCCGTGAGTTCCTCGCTTTTCTCTTTTGTCAACCTTATCTCGGGCACTGTTACCAGATCACTCCTTGAGCTGATTCTGTCCCAATAAGTGTCGTAGGAGACGATGCCGGGTTCGCCTTCCGGGACTTCCCTGTCGAGGAGTTCGCTCATGACCTTCGTCAGGGTTTGAAGAACTTCTCGATGCTCGATGAATCTAATCCTTTCAAACATCCCAATGAAAGAGGGGTGGACCGGGAAGAGGTTGACAAATGTGTCAAGCTTCTCGTTCATGGTTCCGTAGTATTTTGTGAAGTTTTGAAGGTGTTCTCTTACCTTTGCTTTTTGTGAATCTGTTTTTTTCAGCAGGCGGTTTGCTACTACAAATTCTATGTCCTCTCTTGCGATTCTTACATCGATAAAACGATCCTTGACTCGACGAACAGCGTCTGAAGCGAATTCAAAAGTAGGATTATCATAGAGAGCCTCTTGAATCCCTGCAATGAATCTGAAACGAGAGTTTTTGCAGAATTCGCCAATTTCCCTTAGAAAAGTCATGTCCAGGATGAGTTTGTGTATGGCAAAATGGAAATACATAGGACGGACAAATAAAAGACCATAAGAGTCATTGCCAGCGATC
>ENA-UPXM01002895-UPXM01002895.1-activated-sludge-metagenome-genome-assembly--contig:-NODE-2895-length-19503-cov-70.558926_pt1 | contig 19503 bp, 14 predicted proteins | sample MGYA00238178_ERZ772708 | MGnify/ENA primary metagenome ERZ772708 (study PRJEB29002, sample SAMN05720212) | activated sludge metagenome | isolation source: anaerobic digester from wastewater... | reverse complement strand
TTACCCACGCGGGATAGTCTTCAAAATCGCCGGCTTTAGCGGGAATTTCCACCACGGCGGCGGCGTTGGCGGTGAAGCTTTTATTCTTTTTGAGGCGGGCAACCCATTCTTCAAGAGTTAATTTGGCCATAAGAATTCTTTCTGCAGACGTATTATAATCAAATCGCCAAATTTGACAACAATCAGTTTGCGGATAAAAATCTTGATATTAAGTAAAAAAGAACCGCCGTCAGTTTTTGGCTGGCGGCGGCTCTGATAAATTAACAGATAAGAATTGGAAAATCCGGATAGTTTACGGCGTAATGAATACCTGGTGCGGCTGGAAAATGCAAATATTCGTGTCGCCCATCGAGTTGCTGTCTGTTATTTCCGTAAAATGTACATAGCCCGTTTTGGGCTTCAGTTCGTTGGTGATTACAACCTCGCCTCTGTTCAATCCGGCATTTTTGTTGCCGTAAAATTTCTGAGCGAATACATTGTCCCACCAGACAAGTTTTTGCGTGTTAAAGTCTCTTGATTTACTGCCTTCACTGAGGCGGAAAATATAATACGCGTCCTGGCCGGCCAGCTTGCTCAGCGGAGACCAACTGACCTTAATATTCTTCAGGGGTGTTCCCGCTTTCAACTTTTTCCCATTTGAGGGGGAATATGAATTGTAAATTTTCTGCCTGCTTTTTACGTATGCGGCTACCAATTTTTTGGATGGTTCACTCCTCTGAAAGCGGGATTTTGATAAAACATCTCCATTTTTCAGAACCACTTCAATTTTATACTCGCCTTCTTTCATAAAACCGGTATTCAGATTCACCATGTACCAGTAAGTGCCAAACCTCTCATCATATATGTAACCATTTTTGTTTATCGAATTATGCTCCTGCTTTATTGCAAAATCCACCTTATAGCCGTCAGGCCCATAGGCTGTTATTCTCTCGATTAAATCAGGAACGAAGACGCCTTTTGTATAAGGGGCAAAGGAAATAAGAAATTTATGTTGTTCTTTTTTTATTTTTTCGTCTGAGTAAGAAGCATCAAAATCGACATATACGTCACAGGCCATGATGTCGTAAATTCTAAGTTTTGGAGCCGTCGGCTTCTCCGCAGTAGTGGGTTTCACGGAAGATGATTTTCCGCACCCGCTTAAAACAAAAGTAAAGCCTGCAAATAACAATAAAGCAAAAATTATTTTCTTTTTCATGAATCTTTCCCCTTTCTTCTTTATTCTAAAAGAAAGAGAAAGCTACAAAATATGTGCCAGAAACATAAATTCATTAATAATTATAATATGATGTATTTATTATATTATTTATGTTCTGCCTTGCCATGGGTTTTTGACATAACGTGTGTTGACACACTATTGTGTCAACACAATAGTGTGTCAACACACATAACTTTAAATCTGCGGCGAAGTCATAAACATTTGCATAAAGTCAGGTGTTGAAGTGAAATAGAGTGATAAAATGTGTAATGAACAAAATGTTGCCGGATAATTGGAGACAAGCGTGTCAGATATGTCAAGAAAGAATTGCCACCCCCACGCGATATTTGAAACTGAAGCTCCTGGCTCGGGAAATCGGATATGACATGAATTATTTCTCTCGTGGGGGTGAGCGGTATAGTCAACCGCTCTAACGGGCAGGAAAGAATGATTTTGTTAAGAAGGAACTGGCAATAATAATTCGGTTGACAAAATTATTCCCGGTGATTTAATCATCGCACTAAATTAATAGTGTCGTCGCTTGTAAGGAGGAAAATTTTACGATGATAAAAAAATATTTTCAAGACTTTCGGATTCTGAGGGTAGCGGTATTACTTGCGGCTGTATCTCTTTTAACACTGACAGCCATTAATGCGCATACTTGTTTTGCCCAGGCGAATGACGACAAGTCTGTTGCATGTCATAAAGATATTGCCCATACCGTCGTGCATTCCGCAGCACTTGGATTGGCTGAAATATTGAAGGATTTAAAAACGGAGAAGGAGCGCATCGCCTTGATTCGTTCCTTTATCAGTCCCATACGCTTCTATCCCGATAACTCGGGATATTTTTACGCTTACAATTTCGATTGCGTGAATATTGCTCATGCGACCCAGAAAGATTTGCAGGGCAAGAATCTTTATAATCATAAAGACGTCAAAGGCAAATATGTTATACGCAAATTAAGCGCCGCGGCGAAAAAAGGCGGCGGCTTTGTTGAGTATAACTGGCTGAAGCCCGGCGCCAAGGGGGAACAGAAAAAAATCGGTTATGTGGAACCCATCCCGGGAACAAACTATTTTATAGGGACAGGCGTCTATTTACCCTGAAGTTTAAATGAACGCCGGAATCGGCACACAAAATGTTTTGCCCAAAATGTAAAAGCGAATATCGGCAGGGATTTTATCAATGCGCCGACTGCGGTGTTGAGCTGGTAGATAGATTACCTGCGGAGCCTGCGGATGAGAAAGGCGATGAGGAATTCGTGGAAGTGTTTTCCACTTATAATCAGGGCGAAGTCGCTTTTATAAAATCAGTTCTTGAGGGCGAGGGTGTCACTTATTATTTTCAGGGCGACAACCCGGTCATGCTTATCGCTGCCGGCGCCTACGCCCGGCTTTTGGTGAAATCCGACGAGGCGGAAAGAGCCAGAGAAATTCTGCGGGATTTGGGGCTTTTATGACAGTTATTGATATTTTCCCGAAATTTTGTGCAAAGTCACTTAAGAAGTTGTATGGATTGATGTGCACGGAAGATATACGCAGCCCAAGCAAGAAGCTCAGGCTGCGCTTGAATTAAAAGTCGGATGTTATTTTTTATTGGATTGGCGCCAGATTTTCATTTTTTCCGCTTCCTTTATCAGGTTTTCCCTGAAATCAGGATGGGCAATGCTGATGATCTTTTCAGCACGCATCCACGTGGGACAAGCAGTGAGCTTCACCGCGCCGTACTCCGTGACAATGTAATCCACCATCTGCCGAGGAATGGTTACCACTGAACTGAGCGGCAACTGCGGCACTATGCGGGACTTTACCTCACCTTTTTGATTGGTGTGGGTCGAGGCAAGGCATATGAAGCTTTTGCCCTTTTTCGACCACTGGGAACCGAGAACAAAATCCCACATGCCTCCATTGCCGGAGACCTGCCATGTTCCGCTGCTTTCCGCATTTACCTGAGTCAACAAATCAACTTCTATCGCATTATTGATGCTGATCATGTCGTCAAGTTGCGCGATTATCCGGGGGTCGTTGGTATAGTTTACCGGATAAGAGGCAAGGGCGGGATTGTTGTCCATGAAATCGTACATGCGTTTTGAGCCGATGGCGAAAGTGTAAGAACATTTATAGCGGTCGATGCTTTTTTTCGATCCGTTCATTCTTCCTGATTCAATCATGTCCACATAGGCATCAACGAACATTTCCGTGTGACCGCCCAGGTTTTTCAGGTCGGAAGACGCGATCAGTTTCCCCACCATATTCGGCATGCCGCCAATGCCGAGCTGAATGCAGCAACCGTCATAAATGTATTTCATAACGTTCTGGGCAATTTGTTTTTCCACGTCTGTAGGTTCCACTTGAGGCGCGTCGTACAACATCTGATCAGACGGCGCTTCAACGATGTAGTCTACTCGCGAAATATGAACGGATTCTTCGTTGCCGCCAAGACACTTGGGCATGTTGGGGTTTACTTCGACTAGGACAATATCGGCATTCTCAATTTTGGCCGATGTTTCCGAGTTCTGCGGACCAAGGTTGAAATAACCAGCATGGTCCATGGGGCCTACCTGCATCATAGCAATCCATTTTGTTGTACCCTTTTTGGAAGGGTCATTGTAGTAAACCGAGCGGTAGTCTCTCGTGAAATTTTCATTGGGATCCTGGGTGAGAAGTTCTCGGTAGTAAAAAGGTCCACGGTGGTAAAGGATGGGACAGTAGTAGGTGGGTTGCACGAACGCGTGAAGCATCCTGGTAAGCTTGCTCCACTGCCAGTCAATGTAGATAAAGCTTCCCTCGTGTTTGATGACTTCCGGAGAGGGTGGAACAGTGACCGCCGTGAATACGCTGACATCACGCAGTTCCGGGGCACGATCGGCCAGTGCTTTGTCCAGAATGACAGGTTTTCCGTTAAAAAAGCCGTAGTCCACAACGTCGCCGGAATTGACAACTTGCACTGCTTTATCAGCGGATACTAATTTGCTTTTGTACTCCTTTGTGTAGCTCATGAATTTTCCTCCATTTTTATATTTGAATAAACTCAAAAAGTTTTAAGTTTTTTAGTACAAATATTTTTGTATACAAGCAGACTTGGTTTTGAAGCGTTGCAGAAGTTGTGATGTACAGTGGTTGAACAGCAGTAATTGCCATGAAGGCTTTGTATAAATTATTTAATCTCCTTGTGGTAACTTTGTAAAGATTTTGCCCGTCCGTGTCCTTGGCGGAAGGCGGTAATGCCTTTAACAGCGGCAACTGCGGCGGCGGTAGTGGTGATGTAAGGTATTTTATATTTGATGGCCGCTTTGCGGATGTAGGAATCATCGTATTTGGAAAGCCTGCCCGCGGGCGTGTTGATGACCAGTTGTATCTCGCCGTTTTTAATCGCGTCAACGATGTTCGGACGGCCTTCGTGCATCTTCAAGATTGATTCGGAGGCAATTCCCTGTGCAGCGAGAAGTTTATGCGTTCCTTCTGTTGCCCGTATTTTGAAGCCGATTTTTTCAAACGCGCGCGCCACTTCCAGCATGCCGCTTTTGTCCGTATCCGCCACGGTGATGAGCACCACGCCTTCGCCCGGCAGGCTCTGTCCGGTGGCTTCCTGCGCCTTGAAATAGGCGAGACCAAAGGAATCGGCCAGCCCCAGTACTTCGCCGGTGGAACGCATCTCCGGCCCGAGCACGGGATCCACTTCCTGATACATGTTGAAGGGGAAAACCGCTTCTTTTACGCCAAAATGGCGTAAAACGCTATTTTTTAGATTTAAATCCTTGAGCTTTTTGCCCAACATGATCTGCGCGGCGACACGCGCCATGGAGATATTGCATACTTTGGATACCAGCGGCACGGTGCGCGAGGCGCGCGGGTTGGCCTCCAGAATATAGACGATATCATTGGCGATGGCGTATTGAATATTCATCAATCCGACCACGCCGAAAGCGACGGCAATTTTTTTGGTGTAATCATTTATTGTGTCGATATGGCGCGCGGGGATACTGATGGGCGGAATCACACAGGCCGAATCGCCGGAATGGACGCCGGCCAGTTCGATATGTTCCATCACCGCCGGAACGAAAGCGTCCGTGCCGTCGGAAATCGCGTCCGCTTCGGCTTCAATGGCGTTTTCCAGAAATTTGTCGATAAGAATCGGGCGCTCCGGCGTCACCCCCACCGCGGCGGTAACGTAGCGTTTGAGCATTTCCTCGTCGTGTACAACTTCCATGCCGCGCCCGCCCAAAACATAAGAGGGGCGCACCATCAGCGGATAGCCGATTTTCTTCGCGATTTTCAATGCCTGTTCCAGATTGCTGGCCATGCCGGATGCGGGCATGGGAATACCCAGCTTTTCCATCATTTCACGGAAGCGGTCACGATCTTCCGCCAGGTCAATCGTTTCCGGAGAAGTGCCGATAATTTTGACGCCGGCCTTGGCCAGGTCCGCGGCGATATTTAAAGGTGTCTGTCCACCGAACTGGCAAATCACGCCTTCGGGTTTTTCTTTTTCGTAGATGCTCAAAACATCTTCCACGGTGAGCGGTTCAAAATAAAGTTTGTCGGATGTGTCGTAATCGGTGGAGACAGTTTCCGGATTGCAGTTGACCATGATGGATTCGTATCCTTCGTCACGCAGGGCGAATGCCGCGTGCACGCAGCAGTAGTCGAATTCAATGCCTTGGCCGATGCGGTTAGGCCCGCCGCCCAAAACCATTATTTTGCGCCGCGAGCTTACAGATACTGTGTCCGGAGCATTATAGGTTGAATAATAATACGCCGCGTTTTCCACGCCGCTGACCGGCACGGCATCCCACGTCTCGGCAAGTCCCGCGGCCAGGCGCTGTTTACGGATTTCCTCTTCTTTCTTTCCTAAAATCTGGGCGAGATACCTGTCGGCAAAGCCGTCTTTTTTGGATCGAATCAACAAATCATTGGGAAGCGGTTTGCCTTTATACGTAAGAATTTTTTCTTCCAGTTCCACCAGTTCTTTCATCTGCCGAATAAACCATTTTTTGATGTAGGTTTTAGCGTGCAAGGCATCTACCGTCGCGCCCTTGCGCAGTGCTTCGTACATGATGAATTGGCGCTCGCTGGAAGGCTCGGCCAGCATTTCCATCAAATCATCGAGAGATTTTTTATTGAAGTCTTTGACAAAACCCAGACCATAGCGGCCTTTTTCCAAAGAGCGAATTGCTTTTTGGAAAGCCTCCTTGTAATTTTTGCCGATACTCATCACTTCGCCCACCGCGCGCATCTGCGTGCCCAGTTTATCCTGCGCGCCGCCGAATTTTTCAAAATCCCAGCGGGCGAATTTTACGACAACATAATCGCCGGAAGGCGTGTATTTATCCAGCGTGCCCTCGCGCCAGTAAGGGATTTCCTCAAGCGTTAAACCGGCGGCGAGCATCGAGGAAATCAGGGCGATGGGGAAACCCGTGGCTTTGGAAGCCAGCGCCGAGGAGCGCGACGTGCGCGGATTGATTTCAATAACGACAACTCTGTCTGTTTTGGGATCATGCGCGAATTGCACGTTTGTGCCGCCGATGACCTGAATCGCTTCCACGATATCGTAGGAATATTTCTGCAGGCGTTTCTGCAAATCTTCGGATATTGTCAGCATCGGCGCGGTGCAGTAGGAATCTCCGGTATGCACGCCCATGGCGTCCACGTTTTCAATGAAACACACGGTAATCATCTGGCCTTTGGCGTCGCGGACTACCTCCAGTTCCAGCTCTTCCCAGCCGATGACCGATTCTTCAATCAGTATCTGGCCGATTAAACTCGCCGATATTCCACGACTGGCAATAACACGCAGTTCCTCCAAATTGTAAACCAGACCACCGCCCGTGCCGCCCATGGTATAAGCCGGACGGACGACGACAGGGTAACCAAGCTCGGCGGCGATTTTTTCTGCCTCTTCCACGGATGTCGCCGGTTCACTTTTGGGCATATCGATGCCCAGTTTTTTCATGGTTTCTTTGAAAGCGATGCGGTCTTCGCCGCGCTCAATGGCGTCCACCTGCACGCCGATGACTTGCACATTATGTTTTTTTAAAATTCCTTTTTTGTGCAGCTCTGATGTGAGATTTAGGCCGGTCTGGCCGCCTAAGTTGGGCAGAATGGCATCGGGTTTTTCGTTTTCGATAATTTCGGTGAGTGCCTGAACGTTGAGCGGTTCGATATAAGTTACATCAGCCATGCCCGGGTCGGTCATAATGGTTGCCGGGTTGGAATTAACGAGAATTATTTTGTAGCCGAGCTTGCGCAGTGCCTTACAGGCTTGCGTGCCGGAATAATCGAATTCACACGCCTGTCCGATAACGATGGGACCGGACCCGATAATCAATACCTTTTTAATGTCTTTGCGTTTACCCATTTTGTAACTTTTGTTTATGCCTAAAAACGTTTCTGTGTCTGCCCGATTGTGTTTCTTGTATAAAGGCAATTATTTTTTATACTCGGCGTCGATTGCTATGCCAATACCGCCGCGCACGGCAAACTGTGCGCTAACCTTGCACCATCGTGGTTGGAGCACGGCAACCAAATCATCCAGAATAATGTTGGTCACATGCTCGTGAAAAACACCCTGGTTGCGGAAGGACCATAAATATAATTTCAACGATTTTGATTCGAGGATTTTTTTATCCGGTATATATTCTATTTTTATCTTGGCGAAATCCGGCTGGCCGGTTTTGGGGCAGATGCAGGTGAATTCATCCGTCTGTAAAACAACCACATATTCGCGCCGGGGATGATGATTGGGAAACACCTCTAATTTTTTTGAAGGTTTAGTCGGTTTACCCAGCAGTGTCAATCCTGAAAGGTCGGTTTTCTTTGTGCCTTTGGCCATGCATTTTTCCTGATAAAATGGTATATCCGTTTACCGGAAACGAGTTATAATTTCAAGAATATTCGTCATGAATGATAAAAGGCATATTAATACCGGCATTTGTGCTAGATGAAGATAAAGAAATAATAAGGAGAAGGAACATTAAAAATGGCGGAAAATAATCAAAATATTACGAAAAATACGTGGAAATGTAGCAATTGCGGCAATACTGTGGTGGAAATCAAGCCACCGGAGATTTGTCCTTCCTGCAAACAGAAATGCGAATTTATGAACGTGACCTGCTATCAACCCGACTGCGGCTTTACGGGGATGGATAACCGGCTGAAACCGACAAAGTAAAATTCTATTTCAGCTCAAACTCGAACGTACTCACCACCCTTATCTTTTTGACGGGCGTGCTTGTCGGGCTATAATAGGCCGATTCATCGTTACCGTCACTGCCGAAAATCTGAATGGTTCCCTGATTAGCCGAACGGATTTTGCCGATTTTCGCTCCGGAATCGGAGGCAAATTGCTGCGCGGTCAGCCGCGCGTTTTTGGTAGCTTCCGCCAGAAGCTGTGGCCGCAGTTCGTTAAAAGCCGTGAGCATGTAACGGGGATTGGCCATGCCATCCATCTGGCCGTCAAGGAGCACACCGGCTTTGAACAATTTTTCTGTTTCTCCGAGGGATTTTATCACCAGGTCGATATTTTTGGTCATTACGCGCACGGCACTGGTGGCAACATATCTGTAGCGTTCATTTGCCTGCCCGGAATCATAATCACGCGCCAGCTTATCGACAATTTTCATCGGCTGTAAGTTAATTTCTTCTTCTTTGAAGCCCTGCTTTTTGAGAAAGGCAACAGTTAATTCTTTATCCGCGGTTATTCTGGTGTGCGCGTCTTTCAGGTTTTCACTGGCCCGTCGAAAAGATAGTGTCCAAACGGCTTGATCGGTTTTTACTTCTTTTTCTACCAATCCCTTGACAGTTACCGTGCGGACATCCGATTTGAAGCGCGTTGAACCTTTCCCGATATAATAACCTCCTGTAGCCAGTCCTATTAACAAACATATCCCGATTATTATTGCCGAAACTATTACAGCTTGCTTATCGTCTGAAGACATGTTCGCCTCCTTGATTGTACTTATGTAGTTATTTACAGATATTCTTCTGCCACTCGTTTGCCCTCTTCTATGTTTACTCTGGAGAGTAAAAACCCGCCAGCAACGAAAAGCACGGTAACAGACAAAATTCCATAGCGGACGTTTTCGGTAAGAATAGTGATAACACCCATCATCACCGGTCCGAAAACCACCGCGAATTTACCTAGCATATTGAAGAAGCCAAAAAACTGCGCTGATTTGTTCGCGGGAATAATCTGAGTGAAAAGGCTTCGGCTAAGCGCCTGAATGCCTCCCTGAAAAAGGCCGATGCAGGCCGCCAGCGTGAAGAAATGCCATTTTTGTGTCATGAAAAAAGCCAGCACTGTTATGAGAGTGTAGGCGCAGATAGCAATCATAATGGCTTTTTTGGTACCGATGCGCATGGAAAACAAACCGTATAATATCGCGGCGGGAAAGGCGATGAACTGCACCATCAGCAGGGCGGCAATAAGCGCGCCGCTGTCAAAACCCAGTGATTTTCCGTAATCGACGGCCATGCGGATTATCGTATCAACGCCGTCGATATAAAACCAGTAAGCCAGCAGAAAAAGCCCCACCACTTTCAAATGCCGGATGTCGCGCAAAGTTCCGATAAGCTGTTGCCATCCTTCAACGACAGCATGGAAAAAAGGCACGCCTTTTTCGGCTTTCGGCTCTTTGACAAAAAGAAACAGAGGTATGGAAAAAACCGCCCACCAGATGGCGACGGATAAAAACGAAAGTTTTATCGCCATGACTTTGCCGGAAATTCCGAAAAAAGCGGGGAACTGAAACATCAGGACGTTGAGCAAGAAAAGTAGACCGCCGCCGATGTAGCCCAGGCCGAATCCCAGCGTGGATGTAAAGTCCATTTTCTTTTCCGAAGAAACGCCGGTAATCAGCGAATCATAAAAGATGTTGCCGCCGGAAAAACCCACGGTCGCGGCCACATAAAAAATAACCGCCTGCATCCAGTGCCCTTGTGCCACCATATAAAGGGAGCCGGTCATGACTACGCCTAAGAAAGCAAAAAAGAATAGAAATTTCTTTTTGGCCGAGCCGCGATCAGCCACCGCCCCCAGAAAAGGAGCCAGCGCTGCGACGATGATGGAGGCAAGGGAATTGGCCATGCCCAGATAAAAAGTGCTTTGCTGCGGCAGGTTGGGGGCGGCCCAGTACTCTTTAAAAAAGATGGGGAAAAAACCGGCCATCACGGTAGTGGCGAAAGCCGAGTTCGCCCAATCGTACATTGCCCAGGAAATAACGGATTTTTTCTGATCCAGCATGTCGTTTTCCGAAAAAAGAGAAAATAATTTTTCAAGTACTCGGGGAATGCTACTTTATTTGATAAAAAATAGGAAGAAAGAAATTTCTTGTTAAGAGCGTAATAAAACGGATAAACGGGGGGTGTGTTTCGAACAAACGGGTTTTTTGTTCAGCTTTTTTCCATGGTTTTGTGGAATTTTACTTTTGGCCACTCTTCCATGATATGAGCAAGGCGCCATTCGCTTGCCGCCAAATAAACCAGATTCCCTTCCGTATCCACGGCCAGGTTGGACTGATTCTTTTTCTGAAAGTCTTCAATAATTTTCGCGTCGTCACAGGTGACCCAGCGGGCGGCGGCGTAATCCGCTTTTTCGTAATCGGCGTAAACACTGTATTCGTCTTTGAGGCGCGCCATGGTCACGTCAAACTGCAGCGCTCCTACTGCGCCCAGGATATTGTCCGAACCCCAAACAGGACGAAATACCTGGATAGCGCCTTCTTCGGAAAGCTGCATCAACCCTTTCTGCAGGTGTTTCATGCGCAGGGGATCTTTGAGCCGCACGCGGCAGAAATGTTCCGGCGCGAAATGCGGAATACCGGTGAATTTTAGGCATTCTTTCTGCGTAAACGTGTCACCGACCTTTATCGTGCCGTGATTGTGCAGGCCGATGATATCGCCTGGGTATGCCTCTTCGACATTGGTGCGGTCCTGCGCCATGAAGATGGTGGCATTGGCCAGTGACACTTCTTTGCCGATGCGATGATGCATCACGCGCATGCCGCGCTGAAATTTTCCCGAGCAGACGCGCAAGAAGGCGATGCGGTCGCGGTGCGCCGGGTCCATGTTGGCCTGAATTTTAAAAACAAACCCGGAAAAATCACCCTCGTCGGGACTCACCGCGCGCGTGGTGGTCGGCCGTGCCACCGGCGGCGGGGCGATTTCCACAAAAGCGTCAAGCAATTCTTTGACGCCGAAGTTGTTGATGGCGCTGCCGAAAAAAACCGGTGTCTGGCCGGCTTTGAGATATTCCCTGATGTCAAAAGGATTGGCCGCGCCCTCGAGCAGGGCGATGTTCTCGCGCAGTTCCTGGGCCTGGCTCTCCAGAAGTTCATCGAGCAGCGGATCCGATAAATCGTTGATGATGATTCCTTCTTCCGAGCGCCTGTCTTTTCCCGGCGTGAACAGATGCAGTGTCTTGGTATAAATGTTGTAGACGCCTTTAAAGCGTTTGCCCATGCCGATCGGCCAGGATAAAGGCGAACATTCAATCTGTAACTTGTCTTCAATGTCCGCCAGAATTTCCAGCGGCGGCAGACAGTCACGGTCGAGTTTATTAATAAAGGTGATAATAGGCGTGTTGCGCAGGCGGCAGACTTCCATGAGTTTCTGCGTTTGCGTCTCCACTCCTTTGGCGCCGTCGATAACCATCAGCGCGCTGTCTACGGCGGTGAGCACGCGGTAAGTGTCTTCGGAAAAATCTTGGTGGCCGGGCGTGTCCAGAAGATTGATATCGCAATCAGCGTATTCGAACTTCATTACCGAAGAGGTGACGGAAATACCACGCTCTTTTTCGATGGACATCCAATCAGAAAGTGTGTGTTTGGAGGCCTTGCGGGCTTTTACCGCGCCGGCCATCTGAATCGCGCCGCCGAAAAGCAACAGCTTTTCCGTGAGCGTCGTTTTGCCCGCGTCCGGATGGCTGATAATCCCGAAAGTGCGCCGCCTTTCTATTTCTTTTTGCAATAACTTGCTCACGCTAACCTCATGTCAGGAAGCCTTATACACGAAAATATTGTTTTCCATTTTTTCCGATATATTGCCTGCGGATTTGAGTTCCTGCAAATACACGAATGTTTCGTTGAGCGCCAGAAATTTTTCAAAATCGGGCAAATCTTCACCGAATATTTCTTGGGCCACTTCGCGCGTGGTTTTCGGAACATTGTTTAAGAATCCGCCGAGCCAGTTTTTGCGCCTGGTGTGATGAGCGCGGATTTCCTCGATTCTTTCCCGCACGCCGGAAAAGGAATTGCCATGCCCCGGATAAATTTCCGCGCAGCCCAACTTTTCAATCTTGCCCAGCGATTCCAGATAAGTTTTTAGTGGCTGATAGTTTTCATCAAATATATTAGGAGTAAGGCTCGGCGCGATATAAGGTAGTATATGATCTCCCGCCAACAGAAATTTATCTTCAGGGAAGAAAAAGCAGATATGACCGTTGGCATGCCCCGGCGTGAATATTACTTCGAATTGTGTTGAGCCGAATTCACAAATTTGCTTGTCTCGCAAAAAATCATTGGCACTGAACTCCGTGATAATACTGCGGATGTCTTCGAACTCGTCTATAATCGCGTTTATTTCCACGGGTGTCATGCCGTGGCGTGAGTAAAAACTTCTAGCTTGCGCCACCGCTTCATCCGCCTTCCGGTAATGACGGTATTCCTCAAAAGCCGGCGCGGAGAGATGAATTTTTGCGCCGGTCATTTTCTGCAAAAGCCCGGCCATGCTGCAATGATCGGTATGCACGTGTGTCAGATAAATTTGTCTGATGTTGTTAATATCAAGACCAACGCTTTGTAAATCGCCCTCCAGTGCCGCCAACCCGTTTTCAGTATTCAGCCCCGTATCGAAAAGCGCCAGATTTTTATCCTGCGCCAGAAGATAAGCGTGCACGTGCCGCAGGCGGTAAGGCATGCGCGAAGTGATGCGGTAAAAATTTTTTGAAATTTCAGTAATCATATCGTTTCTGTCATTAACAAAATATTTTAATCGTCTTTGCGGCTTTTCATCTGACGCTTTGTCGCGTCGAGTTCCATTTTTCTCAGGCGGATACTCTTAGGGGTTACCTCCACAAGTTCGTCTTCGGCGATAAATTCGATGGCCTGATCCAAGGATAAAATGCGCGGCGGTCGGAGAATTATCGTCGAGTCGGATGTGGATGCGCGCATATTCGTCAGCTTCTTTTCTTTGGTAATATTCACATTGAGATCGCCGCTGCGGTTGCGTTCTCCCACGATCATGCCCGCGTAAACCTCTGTGCCGATCTCCACGATCATTTCTCCGCGGTCTTCCATCGCGTAGCTGGCATATGATGTCACGCGGCCATGCCGGTCGGCGACAAGCACGCCTGTCATGCGCTGTGGGATTGAACCAAACCAGGGAGCGTAATCTTCCAAAAGAGAATTCATCACGCCGCTGCCTTTGGTATCGGTCAGAAACTGACTGCGGAAACCGATCAGGCCGCGTGAAGGAATCAGAAATTCCATGCTGACTCTGCCCGATCCTTTATTAATAAGGCTTTCCATGCGGCCTTTTCTGATAGAAAGTTTTTCCGTAATTTTACCGACAAATTCTTCCGGTATGTCCAGAAGCAGCCTTTCCACCGGCTCATATGTTTTACCGTTTTGCTCCCGTGTAATTACCCGCGCGCGGGAAACCATCATTTCATAGCCCTCGCGGCGCATTGTTTCCACCAGCACCGCCATCTGCAGTTCGCCGCGTCCGCACACTTCAAACGCGTCGGTTCTGTCCAGCTTTTTGATTTTGATAGCGACGTTGCGCAGCGCTTCTTTTTCCAGCCGTTCCAGCAAATGGCGTGAAGTGAGGTATTTCCCTTCTTTTCCGGCAAAGGGACTGTCATTGACGTAAAACATCATCGATACGGTGGGTTCGTCCACCTGCAGGCGCGGGAGTGCCCGTGGTTCGGTAAGGGATGATATGGTATCGCCGATGCTGACATTATCCACGCCGGACAAAGCAATGATGTCTCCGGATTCGACACTGGTGATCGGTTTTTTTGTCAGGCCGTAAAAAGTGTAAAGCGCCGTTAATTTTACGCCGCTGATAGTTTTTTCCTTGGTGCACAGACTGTAGCTGTTGTTTATCTCCAGCCGGCCGCTTTGCAGGCGTCCGACGGCTATTTGTCCCACGTATGAATCGTAATCCAGATTGGTGACCAGAAACTGCGGGATGCCTTCGTCGTTTCCCCGCGGCGCGGGTATATAATCGATAATTGTCTGCAAAAGCGGTTCCAGATTGTCGCAATCGTCGCCTAATTTTTTATGGCTTATGCCTTTTTTGGCGTTGGTATAAAGAATAGGAAATTCTATTTGCCTGTCTTCCGCGCCCAGATCAATAAAGAGATCGTATGTTTCAATGATTACCTCTTCGACGCGCGCGTCGGAACGGTCAATCTTATTGATGACCAGAATAATGGGCAGATGCATCCCCAGCGCTTTTTTTAAAACAAAACGGGTTTGCGGCAGAGGGCCCTCGCTGGCGTCCACCAGGAGTATCGCGCCGTCCACCATGTTCAGACTGCGTTCTACTTCGCCGCCGAAATCGGCGTGGCCGGGAGTGTCCACAATATTAATTTTTACGCCGCGATAATCAACCGCGGTGTTTTTCGCCATAATGGTGATGCCTCGCTCTTTCTCCAAATCCAGCGAATCCATCACCCGGTCTTCCACGGTCTGATTTATTCGGAACACTCCGGTCTGCTTTAGCATCGCGTTAAGCAGCGTGGTTTTGCCGTGGTCAACATGGGATATTATGGCAATATTTCTTATATGGTTTTTTTTCATTACAGCAAATTTATGCAAGCATCTTTTTTAGCCGGTTTTTGCGATGGATAATGGCTGGAATCAAACCAATTTTAACCAAGGATGGCCAAGCTTATTTAGAATAAGAGAGGCGCTTCCATAGCAAAAAAAGTGCTCTTTAGCCAGTTATTTTTTTGTTTTCTGATCATGGAAAAATGTTACTGAAAATCCAGCTCTTTACAAAAGAGTATCGGAACATTATATTAAAAACATAGTTTGTAAATTATCAACCGGATAGGTGACAGAAATGAACTTTATTAAAATTAAATTCGGCAACAGTTTTGATGACGAATTTCAAAGAGCAGTTAATGAAATTTTTAATTTGGTGAGTCCGATATTCAAATATCACGAGACAGTATGGCGGCCTGCTATTGATGTTTATGAGTCGGCGACCGAAATTATCATTCTGGCTGACGTTTCCGGCATGAATAAAGACGAACTGCATATAGAGCTTGACCAGCGAAAAATTAAAATAGCGGGCGTCCGCAGAGCTATAGCCGCGGAGCAGGAGATACGCTATCACCTGGCGGAAGTACCGCGAGGATATTTTGAAAGAATTATCGCCCTGCCCGAAACGGTGGACGCGGAATCGGCTGTAGCTTCCTACGCAGACGGTGTTTTGATGGTCAGAATAAATAAATTTTCAGCAACTAAAGCACGTCGTATCGAAATTAAGACCGAAGAATAAAGGTACTCAGGAAACCGGAGGGTTTGATGGCTGAACAAATAAAACCAGAAGAGAATAAGAAATTTACAATACCGGAAGTGATTCCTATCCTTTCCTTGCCCAACATTTTGGTTTTTCCCAAGATGATGGTGCCGCTGGAAGTATCGGGCGGCAAATCCACGCAACTTGTAGATGAAGCCATGACCAAAGATCGTCTGATTGGCTTGATTATGCCCAAAAGGGAACTAGCGGATGAAAATGATTCTTATAAACTGGAAGATTTACATGAGGTAGGAACATGTTCTGTCATTCTGCGCATGGCGAAAACAGTCGAACACCGCACGCAGATGCTTTTACAGGGCGTCAGCCGTTTTAAGATTTTAGAGTTGGTGGAAGGCAAGCACTACCAGCAGGCTCGGATTAAGGTTATTGAGGACACAGAAGTAAAGGATATCGAAAGCGAGGCGCTGGTTGCCAATCTGCTGGTTTTGTTTGACCGGATTCTCAAACTTTCGCCCTTTCTGCCGCCGGAATTCGGGCCAATGGCCAAATCCATTACCGAAGCCGGCACGCTGGCGGATTTGATTGCCTCCATTATCAATGCGCCCATTGAAGAAAAACAGAAAATACTTGACAGCATTGATATCAAAACGCGCCTGAAGGAACTGACGCGCATGGTCAATCACCAGAAGGAAGTTCTTGAACTGGGCAATAAAATCCAGACCAAAGTCAAGGATGATATCGATAAAAGCCAGCGCGAATACTACCTGCGTCAGCAGCTCAAGGCCATTAAGCAGGAGTTGGGCGAGGCGGATGAAAACGCGGTCGAAACGGAAGAATACCGCAAAAAAGTCGAAGAGAAAAATCTTCCCGAGGAAGCAAAGAAAGAAGCGCTGCGCGAACTGGAGCGGCTCTCGCGGATGAATCCGGCCTCGGCGGAATACACTGTTTCCTCGACTTATCTGGATTGGATTACCGCCCTGCCGTGGAACGAATCCACGCCGGATAATCTGGATATCAAAAAAGCGCGCGAGGTGTTGGATGAAGACCACTATGGGCTGGCGAAAGCCAAAAAGCGCATTATCGAATATCTTTCCGTGCGCAAATTAAAGCCTGATTCCAAGGGGCCGATTCTTTGTTTTGTGGGGCCTCCCGGCACGGGAAAAACATCGCTCGGCACATCGATTGCGCGCGCGCTCGAGCGCAAATTTGTGCGCATATCGCTGGGCGGCGTGCACGACGAGGCGGAAATTCGCGGCCATCGCCGCACCTATATCGGCGCTTTGCCGGGCCGTATCATTCAGGGACTGCGCCGCGCCGAATCGAACAATCCTGTTTTCATGCTCGATGAAATCGACAAGGTCGGCAGCGATTTTCGCGGCGATCCATCTTCTGCTTTGCTGGAAGTGCTCGATCCCCAGCAGAATAATTCGTTTTCTGATCACTATCTGGATGTGCCGTTTGATTTATCACACGTGATGTTTATTACCACAGCCAACATTCTGGATACGATACCGCCCGCGCTTCTGGACCGCCTCGAAGTGATCGAGCTTACCGGCTACACGCAGGAAGAAAAAGTTAAAATCGCCGAGCGTTATCTGATTCCGCGACAGTTGAAAGAAAACGGACTGACGGCGGAGCAACTCAAAATTACCGCGGCCGCGCTCAACAATGTTATCAGCGGCTACACCAGGGAAGCGGGTGTCAGAAATCTCGAACGCGAAATTGCCAATATCTGCCGCGGCGTGGCCGCCGAAATTGCCGAGGGAAAAATTAAGACAAAAACAGTAACGCTGAAAGACCTGCACAAATACCTGGGGGCGGTGCGCATCGTGACGGATATCGACGCGCGTATTGCCAAGCCGGGCATTGCCATCGGGCTGGCGTGGACGCCAGTGGGCGGCGATATGCTTTTTATCGAAGCAACAGCCATGAAAGGTAAAAAGAGCCTGACGCTTACCGGCCAGCTGGGTGATGTAATGAAAGAATCGGCGGCGGCCGCGTTGAGCTTTATCCGCACCAACGCCAAGGCGCTCGGTGTGCCGGCGAATTTCTTTGAGGATTTGGATATTCACATCCATGTTCCCGCGGGCGCGATTCCCAAAGACGGCCCCTCGGCGGGCGTGACGATGCTTACCGCGCTGACCTCGCTTTTGACTAATCGTAAAGTGAAAAAAAATTTGGCGATGACGGGAGAAATTACTTTACGCGGCGCGGTGCTTCCAGTGGGCGGCATCAAAGAAAAGGTGCTGGCCGCTTACCGCGCGGGCATCAAAACGATAATTCTTCCTGCATGGAACAGAAAGGATCTGGAAGACATCCCGCCCAGCGTGCAAAAAAGCATCAAGTTCCATTTTGTGGGTGACATGATGGAAGTGCTGAAACTGGCACTGGAGAATAAAGGTAAGAAAAAAAGTTAATTTGTCAAAGTAATGAATTATTCTGATGATAAAAACATAATTAAAAATTATAATTTGGATGCACAGGAATGGAATAAGGAGCTATTCGAGAACAGTTCAGAGTTTGGATTTATTAAATCAGTCAACCTAATAGAGCTAATCGAGCTACACCAGTGCTGATTTTTTCGTTGTTTATTTCGTATAAAAGAATCGCATTTTTTCCTGTTCAAAGCCCCGCTTAAACCAGCTCACGCGCTGGGCGGAGCTGCCGTGCGTAAAGGAATCGGACACGTCATAACCATGCTTTTTTCTGGACATTTGTTGCTACGGGCATCGATTTTAAAATTGACCGATTTGTCGTTATGTGCGAAATTACATCACGGCAGAAAAAAGATAAAGAGCATTGCCTTTATACAGATTGCCAACTTTTGATTGATGCCATAATTTAACCGGAGAGCATTGAAAAGATTCATGAAAGCTCGCTAATTTATATGTCTATTGAACAGATTATTATTATCATAGCCGTATTTCTTGTTATCAGCACGTCCATGAGCAAGTTTTCGGACATAACTGGTGTTCCGGCTTTGTTATTGTTTCTCAGTCTCGGGATGCTTGCCGGCTCCGACGGGCCGGGCGGTTTTTATTTTGACAATGCCTGGTTAAGCCAGGCGATGGGCACAGTGGCGCTGGCCTACATTCTGTTTGCGGGCGGACTGTCTACTGATATGCAGTCGGTGAAGATTGTCACCAAACCCGCCCTGGTATTGTCCACGGCAGGCGTCGTGATAACGGCTTTGCTGGTCGGATTATTTGTGAGATATTTTCTGAACCTCCCCTGGCTCAACGCTTTTTTAATCGGCTCGATTGTTTCTTCCACTGATGCGGCGGCGGTATTTGCCATTCTCCGCTCGAAAAATGTGGGACTAAAAGAACCGTTAAAGCCGCTTTTGGAGTTGGAATCAGGCAGCAACGATCCAATGGCCATTTTCCTGACTATCGGATTTATTACACTGTTACAAAATCCGGAAAGTTCTTTGTTTTTGTTGGTTCCTTTGTTTCTTAAACAAATGTTTTTCGGCCTTGTTTTGGGATACGGGTTGGCCAAATTTTTTATCTGGGGCGTCAATCGGATAAAATTATTTTATGACGGTCTATATCCTGTTCTGTCTTTAGGCTGGGTATTATTAATTTACGGCGTCACCGCCCAACTTGGCGGCAGCGGTTTTCTGGCCGTTTATATTGCGGGGCTGGTGCTGGGGAAAAACCCTTTTATTCACAAAAAAAGTATCTCTCGTTTTCATGACGGAATTTCCTGGCTGATGCATATTCTCATGTTCTTCACCTTGGGGCTGCTAGTGTTTCCCAGTCAGCTCATCCCAATAGCCGGCATCGGCCTTTTAATTTCCGCCGTGCTGATCTT
>ENA-UPXM01002889-UPXM01002889.1-activated-sludge-metagenome-genome-assembly--contig:-NODE-2889-length-19543-cov-6.495125_pt1 | contig 19543 bp, 26 predicted proteins | sample MGYA00238178_ERZ772708 | MGnify/ENA primary metagenome ERZ772708 (study PRJEB29002, sample SAMN05720212) | activated sludge metagenome | isolation source: anaerobic digester from wastewater... | reverse complement strand
ACATGGAATTGAACCTCAATTTTCGGCGCCCGATTTCTACAACATCCCGAGCTGGAGCTTGGCCGCTTCAGACATCCGGGATACGTCCCAGGGCGGATCCCAGACAATCTGGAGGGTGACTTTTTTAATACCTTCGACCGATCCGACGCGCCTTTCAACGTCTCTTTTAATGGTGTCGGCCATCGGGCACATCGCGCTCGTGAAAGTCATCTCAATCACCGCTTCCTTGCCGCCCCCGTCAAGGTCGTTCAATCTTACGGAGTAAACGAGACCGAGATCAACGATATTAACGGGTATCTCATAGTCAAAGCAAAGCCGGAGCTCATCCCAGATTTTTTCTTCCAGAGTCTTTTCAGCCATCACTTTTCCATCTACACGCTCCTCGCCACGCGCCTCACGAGGAGTTTCGGTCTTGTGTCGTTGAATTATTCGGTCGTCACCTGTTTTCCCGTCGGCTCAAGCGCTTCCATCATGGCATGCCAGGGAAGCGACGCGCATTTAATGCGGGCGGGAAATTCACAAATCCCCGCAAAGACTTCCAGCTTCCCCAGATGTTTTTTTTCAAATGGTTGATGAACGTCGCGAGAAAGCATGGCGCGGACCTCTTCAAAAATGGCCTTGGCCTCCTCACGGGTTTTTCCCTTCAACGCGTCCGTCATCATGGAACCTGCCGCCCTCGAAATCGCGCAACCTGAACCCTCAAAGCTGATGTCCTCAATCCGGTTGCCATCCATTTTAACGTAAACATGAAGGTGATCACCGCAAAGAGGATTAAATCCTTCCGCCTGGGCCGTCGCGGCCGAAAGTTTCCGGAAATTTCTTGGCCGTTTATTATGATCCATGATCATCTGCTGATAAAGTTCCCGTATCTCTTCATTCATTTAAACACCTCGGTGACTTCTCTCAGGGCATTCGTCAAACAGTCGATTTCTTCCTTTGTGTTATAAAAAGCAAGCGAGGCGCGGGCCGTCGCAGGGACGCCAAACCTCTGCATAAGTGGCATGGCGCAATGATGCCCGGCCCGAATCGCGATACCGGCGCGATCCAAAATTGTCCCGATATCGTGAGCGTGAGCTTCGCCCAGAACAAAAGAAAGGATCGCTGACTTATTCCGGGCCGTTCCGATTAATCTGAGGCCCGGAATTTCCAAAAGTCTCCGGGTTCCATACTCCAGCAATTCGTGCTCATACGCCTCGATCGTGTCGAGCCCAACTTCCCGAAGATAGTCAATCGCGGCGCCAAGGCCAATCACACCCGCGATATGCGGTGTCCCCGCCTCAAATTTGTAAGGGATCCGGTTGTAAGTAGTTTCCTCAAAAGTCACGGACCGGATCATATCCCCTCCACCCTGATAAGGCGGCATGGATTCGAGCAATTCCGATTTTGCGTAAAGCACGCCAATTCCCGTTGGCGCGAAAAGCTTGTGGCCGGAAAGCACATAAAAATCCGTGTCAAGGTCCCGGACATTCACTACCCGGTGCGCCACCGCCTGAGCCCCGTCGACCAGAACTTTGGCGCCTTTTTCGTGTGCCAGCCGAATGATTTCTTTGACCGGGTTGATCGTCCCAAGCGCGTTTGACACATGAGCGACGGACACAAATTTAACCTGATCCGTCAAAAGATTTCTGAATTCCTCCATGATAAGTTCACCCGAATCATTCACCGGAGCCACTTTGAGCTTCACTCCGATCGCATCCCGAAGCATTTGCCACGGAACAATGTTGGAGTGGTGTTCCATGTGCGTGATCAGAATTTCATCGCCCGCTTTCAAAAAGGCGCGCCCGTAGGTTTGAGCGACCAGATTGATCGCTTCCGTCGCTCCACGCACAAACACAATTTCTTTTTCGGAACCGGCCCCCAGAAATTCCCGGACCTTGCAACGCGCACCTTCATAACGCCGGGTCGTCTGTTCGCTTAAACAGAAGATGCCGCGATGAATATTGGCGTTTTCCTTCGCGTAAAACCGCTCCACGGTATCGATCACAGCCCTGGGCTTTTGCGTCGTCGCCGCGTTATCAAGATAAACCATCGGCCTATCATAGACCTTTTCACGCAACAGCGGAAAGTCGTCGCGTATTTTCTGTATGTCGAGCAAACTCATGCGGTTGCCTCCAGATCCAAAAATCTCTTTTGGGTCATGTCATTGATGAAAATCCTAAATTTTTCATGACGAATCGAATCAACAATTTCTTGCGCGAACCCCGAAGCGAGAATTCTCCGCGCGGTTTTCTGGCCTATACCACGAGAGCGAAGATAAAAAATGGCATCCTCGTCAAGCTGGCCGACGGTAGCGCCGTGGGTACACTTGACATCATCCGCCAAAATTTCAAGTTGGGGACGAGAGTCGGCCCTGGCCGTTTCAGAAAGAAGCAGATTTCTGTTCGTCTGGCGAGCGTCCGTTTTCTGGGCATCCCGTTGCACAAGCACCCGGCCGGTAAAAACACCGCGTGAATGACCTCCCAAAACCCCCTTGAATCTCTGATCGCTTTTACAATCCGGAACCGCGTGGACCACTCGCGTTACGTGATCCAGCGTCTGATGTTCCGCTCCCAAAACCAGTCCGGACAGGTTGCACTCTGATCGCTGTCCATTCAGGGCGATCATCGCGGTCTGTCTCGCGAGTTTGGCGCCCAGCGCGAAGGAAATGGAATTCAAGACGCTTTTTTCTTTTTGGACCGCTTTGAAAGTCGCGATGTGAAAAGAGCCACGGCTTTCATGCTGTAACTTGTAATGCTCCAATGACGCGCCCTCCTCGAGAACCACTCCGGCAAACGAATTCGTAAAACACATCTTCCCGTCCACGCCCCGGAAATCCTCGATTAAAACAGCCTGGGCATTTTTCCCCAATCTCATGATCGTTTTCGGCTGGCAAAGACCTTCATGACAATCCGACCGGTGGACAATATAAATCGGCTTTTCCAGACAAACTCCCGAAGGGACATCAATGAAAATCCCGTCCATCCCCAAAGCAAAATTCAGATCTTCAAGCGAATCTTTCGTGAAAACGTTTAACTCGTCCAGGGTCGTCCGAAACCGATCTCCGGATCGAATCTCTGAAAGTATCATGCCCCGGATCCCCTCAGGAAGATCGGAAAGCTCCGCGCGAAACCAGCCGTTGGCGAAAAACATAAAATAGGCATCCATCGAGTTCTTCGGAACCTCTGTCCCGTCAAACACCACCCGGGAGGTTGTCGGTTCCATGATAAACCTCGCGCCGGCAATCGCGCTTAAGTCCGTGTACTTCCAGGATTCATCCCGGGTCGTGGGGAATCCTTTTCCCAGAAATGACCACATGGCATCGTCTCGCATCACCCTGTGCCATTCCGCCTCTGCCTGACGCTGATTCCCTAATCTCTGGTAGGCTTCTTCGTACGGTTGTAATTCCTTCATATTGGACATGAAAACCCTTTATCCGATTTAAAACAGGTTGGACTAAGCGTCAAACGCACTAGACGGATCTCGAACGGGGCTCACCCATTCGTACCCTTTTTCTTCGAGCTGTAACGCCAGATCTTTTCCCCCTGAAAGAACAATCTTGCCTCCCATCAGGACATGCACCTTGTCGGGTTCAATGTAGTTCAAAAGACGCTGATAATGCGTAACAAGAAGAATCGCCCGGCTCCGGTTCCGCATTTTATTGACGCCCCCGGCGATAACCCGAAGCGCGTCAATATCCAGTCCGGAGTCCGTTTCATCCAGCACCGCAAGATTGGGTTCAAGGACCGCCATTTGCAGTATTTCATTCCGTTTTTTTTCTCCGCCCGAGAAACCCTCATTCACGGGACGGGAGATAAATTTTTCATCCATTTCAACAATCTTCATTTTTTCCTTCAGCACGGTAAGAAAATCCATGGCATCCAGTTCCTCCAGCCCGCGGGACTTTCGAATCTCGTTAAGGGCGGACCGCAGAAAATAGGCATTGTTCACTCCGGGAATATCGATGGGATACTGAAAGGCCAAAAAAACACCGGCACGGGCGCGATCCTCCACGGACATCCGAAGAAGATCTTTTCCCTCATACGTCACCGTCCCCTTCATAATCTGGTAAGACGGATGTCCGGCCAGTACCCGGGTCAGCGTACTCTTTCCGGATCCGTTGGGGCCCATCACCGCGTGCACTTCTCCCGCCTGGATCGCCAGATCGATTCCCTTCAAAATCTCTTTTCCTTCGATATTCACATGTAAATTTTTGATTTCGAGCATTTCCTCTCCTCTTCTCCGTCGTTGCGGGAAACCCAGAAAACAACGTAACAATCTCTTTCGACAAACGAGATACCTCTGCCTTCTGCCTGCAATAACACTATGTCAATTTTTACAAAAACATCCTAATGGTATTAACTCGGAAGCGTTTTGTCTTGCACTTCGCCAGATTTTGCATCAAGTTTCATCTGTCCGTAACAAGCAACCCTCGCAACCAAAGGTTCGCCTGGTATTCTGTTTCTCACTTTAAAGGTCACAACACAGGATCCTTTCTGCCGAACAACATCAATAGACGGACGCATCGGTAGGGATATTCATGACACCAACCGCTACCTTTTTAGCGATCTCAATCGCCCGAGCTTCTGTTATGAATTTGTTTTTCTCCTCCGCTCCATTTTCATCCACCTGTTTACTGGACTGGATACTGAGTTCGAGGGGTTGGATTTCATGCTGGCAATACCCGGCGGTCGCCACCGCGAAAACCATTATGCTTCCGTGTCACAGCTTCTTTATTGCCGTTTCTCCTCTGTTTGAGCACCGTACTTTGTCTCAGACTCTCGGACAAGTTCGAATGCCTTGTTCGCGGCATCAAAGCGATCCAAAAAATCGACCCTGTCTTCGCGCATCTTCGCCATCAGCATTTCATGATATTTGGTCCGGAGAGCATTGATCGTTTCCTTGGCCCGGTGCTCTTCTTCAGGGATCTCCCGCTCAGCTCTCACAAGATCCGTATAAATGCGCGCGATTTCAAGTAGCGTCATAATTCACCATGAGCAATTCGTATAGCGATGCGAGTCGCATGGTCTCTATCTTTGTATTTAATTCCTTGTTCCCTGAGTATTTCGATAAATTTCCAATGCAGATCGGCTCTCTTCTCCTCGAGTTGTTGCAGTTCTTCAGGATCCATCGTCCTCTCAATTTTTTCGATAACCTCAACATACTTCCGAGCAACACGATACAAATTATTGGTCACTTTGATTCCTTTCAATAACCGGGGCAAGCGACCTTGCCCCTCAGAATTAATCTTCAAAAACCCGCAAATTAGCCAACGCTTCCCTCGAGGGTAACCCCGAGCAACCGTGATGCCTCCACGGCAAATTCCATGGGGAGGTTTTTGAACACTTCCTTACAGAAACCGTTCACGATCATGGAGACGGCATTGTCGGGTGACATTCCGCGCTGACGACAATAAAAAAGCTGGTCTTCATCGATCTTGGAAGTTGTGGCCTCGTGTTCCGCCTTCGACGAATGGTTTTCAACTTCAATGTACGGGAACGTATTCGCGCCGCATTGATGACCAATCAAAAGAGAATCGCATTGCGTGAAATTCCTGGCCTGGGCCGCTTTGGGTAAAATTTTTACAAGCCCACGGTAAGTCGCGTTGGCATGTCGCGCCGAAATTCCCTTGGAAATAATCGTGCTCTTCGTCCTTTTTCCGATGTGTATCATCTTGGTGCCGGTATCCGCCTGTTGATGATTGTTGACGATCGCGACGGAATAAAACTCCCCGACCGAATCGTCCCCCATCAAAACGCAACCCGGATATTTCCAGGTAATCGAAGAACCGCTCTCAACCTGCGTCCATGAAATCTTGGACCGCACCCCCTTGCAAAGACCACGCTTCGTGACAAAATTATAAATGCCGCCTTTCCCTTCCCGGTCTCCCGCGTACCAATTCTGGACCGTCGAATACTTGATCGAAGCCCGGTCGTGGGCCACCAGCTCCACGACAGCCGCGTGAAGCTGATTTTTGTCACGAATGGGGGCCGTACAGCCTTCCAGATAACTGACGTAGGAGTCATCCTCCGCCACGATCAGCGTTCGCTCAAATTGCCCCGTTTCGGCCGTGTTAATTCTGAAATAGGTCGAAAGCTCCATCGGGCAACGAACCCCCTTGGGAATGTAACAAAAGGACCCGTCCGAAAAAACCGCGGAATTCAGCGCCGAAAAAAAATTGTCCCGAACCGGAACCACGCTTCCGAGATACTTTTCGATCAGCTCGGGATGCTCCCGGACTGCCTCGGAAAACGGACAAAAAATCACTCCCGACTCCCTGAGTTTTTCCTTGAAAGTCGTGGCCACGGACACACTATCAAAGACCGCGTCCACCGCGACCCCCGCGAGACGTTTTTGCTCCTCAATCGGGATCCCAAGTTTTTCATAAGTCTTCAAAATTTCCTGATCGACATCCTCCAGACTTTTCGGTCCTTCCTTTTCGGATTTCGGCGCGGAATAATAAATAATATTCTGATAATCAATTGGAGGGTAGTGAAGGCTGGCCCAGGACGGCTCTTTCATTTTTTGCCACTCCCGAAACGCCTTAAGCCGCCACCGCAACATAAATTCCGGTTCATTTTTTTTCTTGGAAATGAACCGGATAATATCCTCGTTCAGACCGCGCGGGGCAGTCTCCGACTCGACCGGCGTGACAAATCCGTACGGATACTCCTTATCAAGAAAAGCCCCTTCGTCCGTCATGACCGTTCTTTCTTTTTCCTCTCAAGAAACCTGGAAGACTTGCTCCCCATCAGGTCTCTGGCAATTTGATCCAAGGTGATTTTCTCGTAGAGATTGTCCAGGGTGTCTTTGGTTCTGTACCAGATGGGTTTCAGTTTACAAACAGAAAAATGTCTACACTCCATACTTCCGCGTCGTTTCGAATCGCAAAAAGTTTCAAACGTGCTTCCCTCAAGAGCCTCTACAATCTCCTTCAAACTGATCTCTCGTGGAGCCCGCGCGAGAGTCCACCCTCCGCGATTTCCCTGTTGTGACGAAACCATCCCCGTTTTACGAAGTTTTTGAAGGATTTTTTCGGTAAAGGGCACCGAAAATCCTCCGCACTCCGCTATCTCTTTCGCGGTACTGCCCACAGTCCGCCCCGGCATCGCCATGTAGGCGAGACAAATCACTCCATATTCAGTTTTGGTGGTATATCGCATGGATGGTCCTTTTCGTGGCAGGGTGATTTTATCAAACCAGACCGTTTCAATCCAGTTTGAAAATAAAAAGGCAACCGGTCGGGACTATCCGGATTTTTCATCGAGCTAAAACAAAAAAGCAAACTATCGCGCTTTATGCGGTAGTCTGCTTTTTAAGAAGATTTGGGCAGGGAGGGAATCGAACCCCCGACACAGGGATTTTCAGTCCCTTGCTCTACCGACTGAGCTACCTGCCCGAGAACGCCCATGTACCCAACGAGTTAAAAACCTCGTCGGACTGTCAATCGATGGGGTGAATTATAAGGAAGCGTTCACGAATGTCAAAATCTTTAAACAAAATTCAAATTTCTTTCAAAAAACAGATTACTTGCCCAACAGGGCATCCAGGCTTAAGGGATGCGAACGCATCAAACAAAGACGGATCCCAATAAGCGTGCTGATGACATCAAGAATAAAAATCTGGTAAGCGGGAAAGTGGACAAAACTGCCCTCTCCGAAACACCCACAATCCGCGGGAATTGAACCGGTCATAAGCCAGGTCAACGCGATCACCATAACGAAGCTCCACGACATCGCCGCGAGCATCGCCGCACTGATACGCGTCAAATATCCAACGATCACAAAAACTCCAAAGATGAACTCAATCCACGGAATCAGTCTCGCGATCCACGGAATAAAAACGTAGGGAATAATCTCGTAAGCGGCAATCGCCGCCTGAAAGTTCTCGACGGGTTCAACCAGTTTGGTGTAACCGGAGTAAGCAAAAATCAAACCGATCAAAAGACGGCCCAGAAAAAGAATTTTGTAGGATGATTCACGTTTCATCATTCACCTCCCGGAACAGCCGTCGGCGGTTTCGGCGTCTGGTCCACCTGAGGCTCGGGCGGCGCCGAAAATGACAGCTCTGGCAGTCCTAAAACTCTTCGGATATCATTCTCGCCCCTTTCTTGTAATTCACGGGCTCCCACATACCGTTTGTCTCCCATGAAAAAAGTCGGGGTCGCATTAACCTGTCGGAGCGTTCCTTCATTCTTCTCGGCATAAATTCCACTCGTCACCGCGGGATCCGCCATACAGTTTAAAAAAAGCTCCATATTGGCCCCGCATCCTTCCGCGTACTCCATAAGTTTGGGAACCGGTGCTTCGGGCATCGCCGCCCACTCCCTTTGGTTCCTGTAAAGCATGTCGTGATAAGGCCAGAATTTTCCCTGAATGTGCATACACTCCGCGGCCTGGTGCGCGTGAGCGGACCATGGATGCCCCGTCAGGGGATAATGGTGATAAACAAGCTGGATTTTTCCGGAATAAGTAGCAAACAGTTGATGGAGAACTTCCGTAGCGAACCGGCATGAGGGACATTCGAAATCGCTATATTCAATAATTTTGATCGGGGCGGAATCCGGCCCCATCGACTTCGGGACAGGATAATAACTTACCGAAGGAAGCGCCCTGGGCTGAGTCGCGAGCTCGTGCGCCTTCCGCTGCTTTATGAAAAGAACCGATAGCACAAGCAACGAAGTCAGAAGCACCCCAGTCACGATATATCGAAGATTCGTTTTGTTTAAAAACAGCCGGATCATTTTGAAACCTCCCGGTTTGTCCGGGCCACAATCGCCCGTATATCCCGGTTCATAGGCAATGTCATCATTTTTTCCAGCGAAAAAGGACTCACAAGCGACCAGTTTGAGGATGCCATGGACCCCGGAACATTAATACGATATTCCCAATCATTCCTTCCCGGATAATTTTCCAGGGCAAGCCAATCTTGAAGAAGTTGCAAACTAAAAACCGAACACGTCCCGTTTACAGCCTCCAGGGCTTTCCGGACCAGCAAACCTGATGCCTTCTTCGCGGGCACTCCATCAAGACCGAGATATTTCCAATAAAGGTCGCGCTCATTATAAGTACCGAGGAAGGCTTCCGCAAGATGCCAGGCCTCTTCTTTCTTTCGACCGATAACCGAAAGAAACTTTTCGAGATCCGAAATCTCGGTTTTCCATCGCGAGCGGCCATGGGCCGACGCGTCCAGGTCAAACAACCGGGCCCTCACCTGATCAAAATTCATTCCCGCCTCGGCGCATTTTTTCGCGAAAAACTCTTCATCCACCGTCCCCGCCTCATATTCCCACCAGGCGCAAAACGCGCTTGTGTCGTGAGTGGAAAGCATGGCCATTCCGTTCGGGCGATAGTGATCGGCCGACTTGAAAGTCATGTCCGTGTTCCAATTCCGGACCCAGCGTTGAACATCCGAGCCCGGGATTTTATACTCGTCAAGAATTTCATACGAACATTTCGGCACAGTTCCAAGGTCTTCAGCGCAAGGTAGCATTGTGGTTTCTCGCGTCATAACATCAAGAATGCGCCGCCCATGTTCCTTCCAGTCACTTTCCACGGGAGGATCAAAAGTTCCGGCGACGCCGGCCCGTTCCGCGGGTTCCGAAACCGGGATCGTCCAAAGCCGGAACATTCCAACAAAATGATCGACGCGGTAAAGGTCGAAAAAATTCTCAAGGTATTGCATTTTTCTTGTCAAGTACTTGTACCCGTCAGCCGCGATACGCTCCCAGTGGTAGGGTGGCATCCCCCAGCGTTGCCCTTTCGCGAAATAAAGGTCCGGGGGCGCGCCCGATGAAAGGTCCAGTTTAAAATAGTCCTGGTTCGCCCATACGTCCGAGCTGTCACGGGAAACCAAAAATGGCATATCTCCCATAAGGAGCACTCCGAGCCCGGTCGCGTAATGTTTCACTTCGGACAACTGCTGATATAGTTGCCACTGGAGCCACTGGTTGAAAAGAATTTCATCCGCGCATTCCTTTTCAACTTGATCCATCACATCAGAATTTCTGTTACGAAATTCCTCCGGCCAGTCCATCCAGCCCGCCGCGTTAAACTTTACCTTAAGCGCCTTAAAAACAGCATAATCGGAAAGCCACCCCGACTGTTTTTTTCTGAAGGCGGAGAATTTTTTGTCTTTGAGATCCGTGGATTGATGAGAAAAAATCTTTTTAAGCAAGTCCAGTTTGGCCGCCTTCACTTCGTAATTAACCCGCCCCTTCCCCGCGGGGAACTTTCGACGAAGCACGGCAACTTCTTTTGAAAAAAGCTTGAGGTCGCAACTTACCAAATGGTCGAGAGAAAGATACATGGGATCAAGCGCGGTGCTTGACTGGGCGTCGTACGGACGAAAATCGAAAGCCACATCATTAAGGGGCAGTAGCTGAATCAGTGAAATCCCGGTCTTGACGCACCAATCCACAAGCCGCTTAAGGTTGGGGATTTCGCCGATCCCGATACTTGATTTTGAATAGATGGAAAAAAGCGGTGTCGCGACGCCCGCCCTCCTCCGGGCGCCAACCTTTCTCCAGGCCTTCGCGCAGGCCGAGCTCGTAAATGATGCGTAATGGGTTCCTTCTTTCATTTCACTTTTCTCCGTCTTTAAGACGTTCAAATATTCTTTGAATGTCGCCCTCCGCGGAGCGGAGGGCCTGGGTGCAGACAAAAATAAGTACCGAAAATTGCCAGCAATCCTCCGGCCCGATCACAAGCCCCGTGGTCACGTTTTCCTGTTGTTGTAAAATTTTTGAATATTTATCGATCGCCTGCCGAAGTTTGCCTTCATGGACATCCAGCGTATTGACTTTGTTCTCATACTTCATCGATGGAAACCGGATACCGCGCATCAGGAGAAACGTCGTCAGATAATCCGACGCCCCCGCAAAGTTCTTTTCAAATTCAAAACCTTCAAGCTGGGGCATATAAGGCGGAAGAATGATGGAAGGCTTGTCGACCGTGATCTCGCCCTTCCGAATGATGGTATCACCATGATTCACGAGAGATTCCGCGAGAAAGATATAAGGAATCTGGGTAGATTCAAAGGTCGCCAGCGGTTGAACGCGCGGCCGCACAATCTCTGTCATTTTCAACGCTTTTTCCCAAGATTCATGAATCCCCATAGAAACTCCTGTTGACGGAGACTATAGCATACCCCTTTAGAAAATTTAAAAAGAATATACCGTTGAAGTCTCAATCCTGAGGTTATTTTTCCGGGTAGCCGTGCCGGGGCCAGACTTGACAGAGTCAGTCACAGCAAATCTTTCGACCAGATTCCCGGATACAGTCATCTGACCCTGATTATCGCTTGTAAAAACAACTTTAATTCCGGGGCGATCAGGCGAGACTAGAATGAAATTTTGTCGGGAAGCTCGTTGGCATCGGTCCGGTCACGCGGGAAATATTCTTTGAGTTTATAACCAACTTGAAGCACCGCCTTTGAAACACCTTCGGCAAATTCACCCCGGCTGAAGGATTCCTGGATGAGAGCAATTTCCTGCTCCCAAAACTTCGGAGGGACCTTTTCGTTGATTCCCCGGTCACCCAAAATCGCAACCTGCCGGTCACGAACAGACAAAAACAACAAAACCCCGTTCCGGTCTTTTGTCTTTGTCATCCCGATCCGCTCAAACACCTTCCGGGCGTGGACCAGGATATCTCCCCGGACCCGTCCCTCGAGATGAACCCTGATTTCGCCGGAGGTGTGTTTCTCGGCTTCCCCAATGGACTCTTCAATTATTTTCTTTTCCGATTCAGAAAAGAAAAAGACCGGAAAATATTTTAAAAATTTCATGGTTTTTCAGCCGCCCGCTTTATCTTATCAAAAGTCCTGTTTTCAGATTTATCCATTCACATCCCCGGAGAAGAACACTCACCACCTTCCGGAGGCGCCACCCCCGCCAAAGCCGCCACCGCCACCCCTGAATCCCCCGCCAAAACCCCCGCGTCCCGGGCCTCCGCCGATCCAGAAGCCGCCGTGAATTCCCCGCCGGCGTCCGATTCTTGAGGGCTGACTGAGGAACCACAAATATAAAAAAATAAATATCAAGAACATGATTTGGGGCACGTAAGAATTTTCCTCAATTGGCCCCCCTTCAAATTCCCCCTGGATCGCCGCCATCACCGCGTTCGCGCCTTCAAGAACTCCCTGATCATAATTCCCCTGTTTGAAGAGCGGGGCCATCACCCCCCTGATAATCTGGCCGGAAACGGCATCCGTTAATGCTCCTTCCAGCCCGTAGCCTACCTCAATCCGAATCTGGCGTTCCTTTTCAAAAATCAGCAAAAGCACGCCATTATCCCGATCCTTCCGCCCGGGTTTCCACGCCTCCGCGATTCGCATGGAAATATCTTCAAGGTTTTCTCCCTCGAGAGAAGAAAAAACGGCGACGGCGACCTGGTTGGAAGTTTCAAGGTCAAAATCGGACAACTTCTTTTCGAGTTCAATTTTCGCCGTGGGAGACAATAACCCCGCGCGATCCGTCACATAGCCGTCAGGCCGGGAAGGTATCTCGAAAGCAGAGACAAACGGTATTGAAAGGAACGCGCCCAGAAAAAAAACGAGAAACTTGCGGCAGAACGCGTAACGGCCAACGATCAACAGCAAAGATCGGTCAGAACCTCGCGACATTTTAAACTTCGAGCCTTACGACCCGGATAATTAAAACTTCACCTGGGGCACGGTCCTGGCATCCTGATCAGTCTGAAAATAGGCCTTGTTCTGAAATCCGGCCATTTGGGCGACCCAACAGTTCGGGAACTGACGGCGAAAAGCATTATAGTCCCGGGCAGATTCATTGAAACGCCGGCGCTCGACAGTAATCCGGTTCTCGGTCCCCTCAAGCTGGTTCTGGAGAGCGAGAAAATTTTGGCTCGCCTTGAGATCCGGATATTGTTCCACGACCACCAGCAACCGGCCGATCGCGGAGCTCAACTGCGTTTGGGCATCCTGGAACTTCGCCAGAAGATCGGGGCTATTCAGAAGTTTTGAAGACGTATCCATTTTACCGATCTGGGCACGGGCATTGACCACGTTCTGGAGAGTTTCTTTTTCGTGAGCCACATATCCCTTCACGGCTTCCACAAGATTGGGAACAAGATCCGCGCGGCGCTGATACACATTTTCAACCTGCGCCCAGGCGCCGTTCACGCCCTCTTCCTTGACCACAAGATCATTGTAAACACTCGCGATCATGAAACCCGTCACCACAAGCGCAATGATGATAATCACAACCAAAGTCAGGAGAAATGCCCTCATAATTTAAACCCTCCAAATGAATAGGTTAAATACTTCGTAATTTTATTATAGTTCCCCGCCCAAAACCCGCAACAGCTAACAAGGAGCGGGAGAATCCTTCGAAACGGCGGAGCCGGCAGAAGGTTCCGCCGTCCGGAAAGGCGAGTAGCTCTCACATTTCACAGGAATTCGAAGACGTTTCCGCAGACGCTGAACGAGCGTATTTTCGGCCTCCTGCCACCGTGGTTCATCCTTTTCATCTTCCGAAACATCAAACGCGCCTCCGGCCACCATGCCATGTCCCCCGGCTTCTTTTCTGTCATTAAAAATATTCCGGAGAATTTCGGGAGTATCGTCCGTCGGACGATTGCTCCGAAGCGACACATGAAGTTTCCCTTTGAAACGCCCCGTACAAAGAGACCGCTCCATCCCCTTATAGGTCAGGAGGAAATCCGCAATTTCCGAAACCAGGTCAGGGTGTTCAACCTTCCCAAGATGAGAAACGATCAGACCCCGGACCGCTTTCGCGACACCCAGCCCTTTACTGAGAGTTGTGAAAAATTTCCTAGATTTCGGCGGATGCTGGATTTTGATGAGCGCCCTCATATCGCAAAGCTGGAGAATCGCAAGATAGGTTTCGATGATGTCGGCGCGTTTCGCGCGATAAAGGTTGAGCGTGTCTGACAAAATCCCGTAAGCAAGGGCCGTCGCGATTCGTTTCGGAATCTCCAGTCCGCTTAAAAGAAGGGCCTGGGCGAGTATGACGCTCGTCGCGCCACATTCCGTGTCAACAATGACCAGCTCCGCGGTCGGCTTCGTCACGTACGGGTGCTGGTCGATAACCATGGTAACCGGGCGGTCCCTCGGGTAGGGATTGTTCTCAAAGGCGGGTTGGGTATCAATCAGCGCCACATGATTATATTTGGAGATATCTGAAGCGTGAATTTTGTGGATGGGAATACGAAGCTGACTGACCATGGCACGGTTTTCAACTCGTCCGATACTCCCCTTGTAGACGATCCGGGATTTGATATTACAGAGTTTTTCGGCGATATATTGTAACGTAAAAGCCGTCGCGATCGCATCAGGGTCCGGATAGTTGTGCATCACGATCAAAAGCGGGGAAAGGGCCTCTCCGCGGCCTTCAAGAAAGCGAAGAAGTTTACGTCCGTTTTTTGCGGTAAGGTGTTCCGGAACTCCCTTTTCCATTACGAACGTTCCTGGATTTTTCCCAACATCTTCGTGAATTGTGAGGCCTTGACAGTTTCCATCCATCGAAGAAAAGGCCTGTAAGTACAGAGATTTTTTAAATCCTGATCTTTTTCAATATATCGAAGGTCTTGAAATCCAAGGCGAACAGCTTTTTTGAGTGCGGTCAAAGATTGAGGAAGTTGTCCCAGCAAGGAATAACTGCAAGCCAGATTGTAATGAATCACAGGGTCGTGTTTGCAAAGACCGGCCAAACGTTTATCAATCTCGAGACTCTTTTCATGAAATCCAAGGCGGGTGTAAACATGCGCCAAAGGAACAAGCGCTTCAACGTAATTCGGACGTTCCCGCACCACCCCCTCAAAGAAGTTTAGCTCAAAATCATCCGCGTCTTTTTTCAGCATGGGTTTAAACTCCTTTCCAAAACCCTTAAAAATTCATCCGCTACGAAAGGTTTAAGAACAAAATTCCGGACCCCTAAACGTTCGACGGATTGCTTTACGTGTTCATCATTATAAGCGGTGAGCACGATCTCCGGTATGGGATTCTTCCTCATCTGTCGGCAATATTCACGAACGGCTTGAATGACCTGAAGACCGTCCATGCCCGGCATCCGGATGTCCGTCACGAGAAGATCAAAGTGGCGACCGCTTAAAATCCTGAGGGCCTCTTCACCGCTTTCCGCCACGGTCGGTTCGTACCCCGCCTCTTTTAAAAAAATCTCGAGGGATTTTCGAACCAATCCATCGTCGTCAATAGCTAAAACGCGTTTTGTTTTTTGGGTACGCGTCGAGCTCCCATCCGCCCTCGCTATCACGACATACTCCTGACAGTCACGCGCTCATAATAGCTCAAATCTTCGGTATGGACCCTGATTTTTTCTCCCTCACGGATAAACTGCGGGACAAGAATCTTGAGACCGTTCTCAAGCTCCGCTTCCTTGTACGTCGTGTCCTGCTGTCCCTTGACACCGGGCGCCGTTGAAGTCACGGTAAGCTCCACGAGTTTCGGAAAATTGAGGCTCAGCACTTTCCCCTGCCCGAAAAGCACCTCAATCGTCTCGTTTTCCTTGAGGAAAACCTCGTGCCGCCCCACGGCCTTCGACGAAATCGTGTACTGCTCGTAATTTTCCATGTTCATAAAAACAAACTGCTCCCCTTCCCTGTAAAGATATTGCATCTTTATAACACGAACGGGGACGTCCTCGACCTTGTCCTCCGCGCGAAAACTCTTTTCAATCACGTTCCCATCCTCGAGGTTTCTCATTTTGCAATGAACCGTTTTCCCGAACTTTCCGGTCCCGCGGATTTCCTGGGTCACCACTTTGGAAAGTTTCCCGTCGAGCTGAATGACATGCCCCACCCTGATGTCTGTCGCGATAATCATGTCGGACCTCCTGTCTTGTTCATTGGCCAAACCCTAAAGGCCGTCTGGCTTTCGTTCATCATTACCATACTCTGGATCCCAAAAAGCTGTCTCACGAACATTTCCAGTTAAAAAGCATGCCAAGATATGAGCGTCTTTCCCGATCACTGTCCTTTAATCCAAGGGCTTTCGCGATCCTGGAAATTTCGCGAACCGTTCCTTCGATCTCGAGAAACCATCCGAACCGATTCAGCTTATCAAGAGCAATATCGGCTTTGCCAAGCCGGTACAATTCCCGAAATTTTTGATATTTCATAAACGGCTTCAAACCCGAAAGAGTCAGAATACGGCGAATTGAATGATAATCCACGGACATTTCCAGTTCCATCCGCTTGGTGTACGCGGAGCGGAGCCTTGGCCCTTTCAGGGTCAAAACCGATTTTCCGTCATACCGGCGAACCCGCAACGCAATTTTTTTTGATCTCAAAGAACCCTTATGGTCAAAAAACTCGTTAATTTCTTTCCCTGCGGCGATTTTTTTCGCCTTTATTTTTTTTAGAATCGACCGGATTTCCCCCGGCCGTTTTATCCTGTATTTTTGCTCAATCTCAAAAGAAGTCACGAGAGATTAAACTCCGATCAGCATTTTTTCACGAAGCGTCTTGACCATTGCCGTACCGGCAAGCGCTTCCACGATGGCCAGCGAAAACGCGAGCGCCGTCCCCGGCCCCTGACTCGTAATCACGTTTCCATCCGTAACGACGGATTCCGCGGAGTAACGCGTACCGGGCGTAAAATCCGCTTCGCAACCCGGATAACAGGTGGCTTTTTTTCCATCAAGAATCCCTAGGGGGGCAAGCACGACGGCGGGAGCCGCGCAGATCGCCGCGATCAATTTTCTGGATTCATTCATTTTTTTTAAAAACTCGGAGACCTTTTCAGAGCGGGCGAGGTTCGTTGACCCCGGCATTCCACCGGGAACAATCACCGCGTCGGAAAGTTCAATCACCTGATCCAGTAACATATCCGTCCCAACGCTGACTCCCCTTGAACTTTTCACGGTAGAAGCGTCGACGCCGGCAATCGTGACGCGAATTCCCGCACGGCGCAACACATCGACGGGCGCCAGGGCCTCAATTTCCTCAAAACCTTCCGCCAGCAAAACAACAGCCGTCTTTGCCATCACACACCTCCTCCGCCCTGGGGCGGCCGTTCAAAGTCCGGAGGTCCATCGGGACCTTTTCGGACCGCCTGTTCTACGACAAATTTTTTCTGTCCAAAAATGGAACCATTCGCGAAAATCCTGAACTCATATTCGCCCGGATGCGCGAACCGAACTCCTCGCAGGTTAAAAACAAGTTCGTGCGCCACCAGCGGGCTCGGCACCTGGACATCATTCGGTATTTCGCTTTGTCCGACGGTCTTGTCCTCCTTAAGATCCACGAGATCCAGACGGAACCGATAGGTCCCCTGCGCGTCGGTCAATTTCACGTAGACTGACATCGCGAAATGGGTGCAGGGAAACGTCGTGGCACCGATATTCTCAAAAACCCCGATCAGGCTCTTTTTATTAGTCCCCCTCTCGGTAATAACATAATCACAAATCAGCATCGCGTTCGTTTTAGGAACCGGCAAAAGCATGGCAACGTCCTTTCCTTAAAAATTAAATTCGTTTCAGCGTTAAGTTCCATCCCCGGAGTTCGTTTCATCCGAACCGATAGTGCTTTTTGACAGCCTTTTTAATACGCCAGACGCATTGAATCCCTTCCGGGAAGGTCACAAGATCTCCCTGGCCGAAAGACACATCCCCCTGCGAGGTTGTGACCGTGACCTCTCCTTCCAGAAAATAGCAAACTTCCTTTTCGTCATAAAACCAGTCAAAAACCGAAACTTCCTTCATCCAGATCGGCCAATTTTTAACATCAAGCTCCCTAAGTTTTGATTCCGTGGGTTTTTCTACCGTTATTTTCAGCGCGGATTGCTGTGTCATCATCCCTCCCGCAGTAGTGAGCAAAAGTCAATTGTTATAATCCTGTCTACGCCCCGGAGACTCTTTGGATCCGTCAGAAGCAGGGCGAAGGGTTCCGGTCATTGTCTGTTATTCCCGGGTTCCGTCGGCCTGGAACCTTTTCATTTTCTGAACTTCTCCAGCCAATTGCAATACTCGCAATTGGCCGATGCCTTCGGAGCCGCGCCCCCGGTCACGGCCGCCGACTGACGCACCAGTGACTTCGCGCGCTCAATATCAGTTTCGATTTTGATCGGCTGAATCTCAAACGCGACATTCCCGTTTTCGTTCACTTCGCTCGGGGAATAATAAAGGAGAAAACCATAACCGGCCGTTTTCATCCCGTTCGCCTCAAGCAGAAGGGCATAACAATCAAGCTGGGTCTGATAATATTTCGTCGCGTCCGCCTCACTCGTCGGAGACCCCTTGGTTTTGTAATCAAAAGGAACATACAAATCACTGGCCACGAGAAGATCGTCCAGGGCGCCGAAAAGCCGCGCTCCGTTTTCAAAAAATTCCAGTCCGGTTCTCCAGTTCCGCCATCGTTCAAGTTGCGCGTGATTTTCATAAAGCCGAAGTCCCCGGAATTCCGGCCTTGCCAACAGTTCGGGAGGAAGCGCGCCCCGGGCCCGGAACTTGTCAAAATAAACCTTGATCACCCGATCCATGCCGCTTGGAAGAGACGGGAAAATACCACGAGGCCGCTTGATCCCCCGAACCTTCTCCAGCCAGAAACAACGAGGGCAATCTTTAAACAGGCTCAGTCCCGAGGGTGATACTTGAAAGTTTTTGATCGTTAAGCTCATAAGCCGTGGGTATTATATAACTTTTTTCGCTTAACGCACGATGAGAAACCCCATCCCGTCTCACAATAATCACGTCGCGCGCCAAATCCGAGCAGGATTTTCTCCTCTTTCGAAAGAAATACGCGTTGAAACTCAGGGATCACAAAGGCGAGACCTCCGGGGCTGGCATGCCGTTTGAATGAGCTCTTACGGCTTTACTGCCCCGGAGGCGTTGGTAGGAACCGCTATCAAACTAACACCGGCGCGAGAAGCTCTTCGAGCAACACACTTCCTTTCTCAAGAACCTTAATCGTCTGCCGAGAACTCTTACCCCACCGATCCCGTGCCTTCGCCAGGACAAGATCCCTTTTAAAAACTTTCCAGAAACTGTCGATTTGCCTGTACATCGCTTTGTCGGAATTTCTTACCAGTTGCTTCGCTTCCCTGATCAGTATCTCAACCTGTTTAATCTGCTGATCAAGTTCTCTAAAAGTCTTTCGTTGTACGCGGGGATTCTCATACGCGGACATTTCGATAAAACGCACAGCCGACGCCAACAATGTGGACGCCCCTTGCAATGTTTTGCCCAGAGGGCTGTCAACAACTTGAACAGAGTGGACAACTCCTCCCCGATCACGATAGGTCTCCACGCCGCCCCCTGCTCTTGTCGTCGCGATTTGAGACATCCACCGTCCATTGTAAAATATCCGTTCTCCAGCCATGTCGACAAAAATCTGATAATGCCGTCTATCGGCTTGAAACACAATGTCATAGCCCTGAACCGTGGAGCCATGGAAGTCACGCTGGATCATAGCGCTGGATGCGTACTGGATAGAATCACTGGAAACATTCAATTGCCCGGAGAGGAAGGATATTCCCGCTTTAAGCGGCCACATAACCGCTGTTTCGACCTCGGGATACGTATAGGGCTGACCCGTTGCCGGATTGATGATATTGTGATAACCCCCTG
>ENA-UPXM01002883-UPXM01002883.1-activated-sludge-metagenome-genome-assembly--contig:-NODE-2883-length-19576-cov-54.895446_pt1 | contig 19576 bp, 15 predicted proteins | sample MGYA00238178_ERZ772708 | MGnify/ENA primary metagenome ERZ772708 (study PRJEB29002, sample SAMN05720212) | activated sludge metagenome | isolation source: anaerobic digester from wastewater... | reverse complement strand
TTTTCTCATTATTGTAATTGCATATGGCGCCCTATTGATGGCACTGATGAGATGAGGTTTTGAAGAACACTAATCGCCGAACGAAGTATTCAGCGATGCCTTTTCCACATTTCGCTCTTGTAACTAAAGCTCGAACAGGAATGGATCGATATATATCGAGAAATCGAATGATACCTTGTATTTGGGCTCCATCCTGAAGTGCTTGGCCCTAGCAAGAACACTATAGCACGCTATCTCGATTTACTGGAAAAAGGCCTTCATCGTCAGAAAATCTGTGCATTTTGCGCAATCTCAGAGGTGAAATTAGCAAGAGTGCGAAATACTATTTTTGAGATGTCGGAGTGAGAAATGTGGTCACCGATGTGGAGTGAAAATTTTCATCGAAGCACCTATTCTTTCCGCCAGCGCATATAAGCCCTTGACAAAACCCAAGACTAAATGAGATATTATATCGATATCAATATGATATCATCAATTCGAAAAAGGGAGGCCATTATGAACCAAAGTCCCCTAAATGAAGAAAAGTCAGCACCAAGCTTAAGTGGCATGGCGATGCTTATTCTCGATGTCTTTCTTATGATCGTGACCGTTGCTGGTTTTGTTTTTGGAACATCTTCGGGAAAAACGGATGCGGGTACGATCGTGCTCATGGTTGTCTGTGGCCTATACGCATTCTTGATCGGGCCTATTCTCTTTGCTGGCCTCAAGGTCCTTAAGCCTAACGAAGCGATGGTTCTGACGCTCTTTGGCAACTATCATGGAACGCTAAGAGGGCCTGGCTTCTTCTTTGTAAATCCCTTTGTTGCATCGGTTTGTCCTTCTAATGTACAGCTTTCATCGGGATCCATCCCCCTTCCAATAGGTGAGACGGGTTCTAGCAGTGCTGCTCACAAAACCCATGGTGCCTCTTCCAAACAAGCTTCCAAAAAAATATCACTCAAGGCCATGACTCTCAACAATGAGAAGCAGAAGGTCAACGATGCCTTAGGAAATCCTGTGATCATCAGTATCGTAGTGATATGGAGAGTCGTCAACACCGTAAAAGCTGTATTCAATGTGGACAATTATTTCGAATTTCTCTCTATTCAGTGCGACTCCGCTGCGCGCAATATCGTCAGGCTCTATCCCTACGATGCTTCCGAAGAAGAAGGGGAAAAGTCCCTTCGCGGAAGCTGCCAGGAGATAGCAGAGAGCCTTAAAGAAGAGGTCCAGAAGAAAGTGGACATGGCAGGGTTGGAAATATTGGAAGCGCGGATCACTCATCTTTCTTATGCTCCCGAGATTGCTGCCGCTATGCTTCAGCGTCAACAAGCTTCAGCTATCATTGCGGCTCGCCAGATGATCGTAGAGGGTGCCGTAGGCATGGTCGAGATGGCTCTTGCTAAATTGAGCGACAGGAATATCGTAAACTTGGACGAGGAACGAAAAGCTACTATGGTCAGCAATTTGCTTGTCGTATTGTGCGCTAATAAGGATCCGCAGCCAATAGTCAATACTGGTTCTATATATTAGGGTTAATGCGTTAGAGTTAGGAGATTAGAACCAAGGGGTTAAGGTCAAGAGGCATGATTTAAGAGGCGCGGCTTTGAGAGGACTTTGGGAATCTAAGTCGAGGTAAAAGTATGGAAGGATTGGAAAAAGATAACGAGAAGAAACAGATCCTCCTTAGACTCTCTCCGACCCTTTGGAAAGAACTGGCTGCATGGGCTGCAGATGATTTTCGCTCCATAAATGGCCAGATTGAGTATCTCTTAACGGAATGTGTGCGTCAACGTAAGAAGAAGAAAATTGAATAGGATACTGTAAGGAGGTCAGCTACGATAACCGTCGAGAAAATATGCAAGACCTACGAAAGCATTAAGGCTGTGGAAGGTTTATCCTTCGAAGCTGTGCCCGGTGAGATCTTTGGTCTTATTGGCCCTAACGGAGCGGGCAAAACGACAACGATCCGTATGATAATGAACATAATCGTGCCTGATTCGGGGATCATTCGCTTCAATGGAGCACCTTTGTCCGAAGCAGACAAAGATCACATAGGCTATTTGCCCGAAGAGCGAGGCCTGTATCGCAAAGCCAAGTTGGGCGAAGTTCTGGAATACCTCGCTGCCATCAAAGGAGCAAAGGCGAATGAATACCGTCTTTCCATAAATGCATGGCTCGAGCGATTCGGGCTCTCCGAATGGAAGAATCGCAAGATTTCGGATCTATCCAAGGGCATGGCGCAAAAAGCGCAATTCATTGCGACAGTAGCTCATAATCCTTCGGTTGTATTATTCGATGAGCCCTTCTCCGGCCTTGACCCTATGGCACAAGACGATCTCCTTTCCGTAATGGTCGAGCTAAAGCATAAGGGCGCGATAGTACTCTTTTCTACTCACATCATGGAGCACGCTGAAAAGATCTGCGAAAAAATCCTTCTCATGAATAAAGGCAAGGCCATAGTATATGGATCGATGGCTGATATCAAGGCGCAATATGGGCGCAATGCGGTTCAGCTGGAATTTGACGGAGATGCTTCTTTTGTGCAGAGCCTTGATTTTGTAGACTCAGTGGTGTCCTATCCGCGCTGGATCGAAGTCGAACTAAAGGAAGGCACCGACTCCGACCTTTTATTTAAGGCTTTGGCAGGCAGGCTCAAGGTTCGGCGCTTTGAAACAGTAGCCCCATCCTTGCACAAGATATTCATCCATCTGGTAGGAGGAGAGGAGATTGAGAATGGGTAAGCTAAAACATATTATTCGGCATGAATTCAGGCTCACCACTGCAAACAAAGCCTTTGTCATCCTCACCATCATTGGACCTTTTCTCATCTTTGCAATAACTGTCCTGCCCACTTTGCTCGCTCAATCTTCGAGCCCAGTAGCATCGGATAAGCCGCTTGCCCTCTTCGGTGCTCCACCTAGGGTCGAACAAGCTATTTCAGCTGCATTTTCCGGCATGAAGCTCCAGGTCGAGCACGTCGAAGACATAGAAGCAGCTAAAGCTTCGGTAATCGATGGTTCTCGAGTTGCCTTGCTTGAACTTGAGGCGGGATGGCCTGACACAGGAAAAGCTATCTGGTACTCAAAGAGCAGCGCAGAAATAGGCTTATATAGCACGGCTTCAGCGGTCTTAGAGGCTGTAGCGCGCGAAGAGCGAATAAGGGAAAGCGGAATAGACCCAGCTCTGGCAGCAAAGCTGCTCTCTAAGCCCACTTTCGAGGTAATAAAGCTCGAAAAGGGAGGCGAGGAGAAGGCTCAGGGCCAGGGAGATCAGGCCTTTCTCGAGACGCTTATGACAGTTCTAGTATTTATAATGTTGCTCTATATGACTATATTGCTCTATGGCCAGATGATAGGGCGCTCTGTTGTAACCGAAAAAACCTCGAAGACCGTGGAGATTATGCTCTCGAGCGTGACGAGTCGAGATCTCATGATAGGCAAAATATTGGGTTTGGGGCTCGCCGGTATGCTTCAATATGCGGTTTGGATATCGATGGCGTTTGTCCTCAACCACTTTCTGGGGCCGCTCTTCGGACTCGCTTTGCCCGTGGCAGTATCTATGCAAAATATGATGTGGCTGTTCGTTTTCTTTATCCTGGGCTTTTTTCTCTATTCCTCAGCATACGCAGCTTTGGGAGCAGCCAGCGAGGATGAGCAGCATCTGGGGCAGATAGCATGGCCATTATTGATGTTCTTGATAATACCCATGGTTATGCTCAATACGCTCGTGACGAGCCCCGATTCAACGGCTGTCGTAATCATGTCGTTTTTTCCACTTACGAGTCCTATCGTGATGCTATCCAGAATCCTTGTTGCATCGCCTCCAGTATGGCATCTAGTACTTTGTATTGGCATCCTTGTTGCGTCGATTGTGGGCATGATGGTATTTGCAGGAAAGGTTTTCCGAGTTGGCATACTCATGACAGGGAAAAGGCCTAAGCTCAAAGAGGTGTTGCGCTGGGTAAAGGTGAAATAGGATTTGGTTTACACATGCGGCGATTGTGTTACAAAGTTATCTGGCAAGTTTTGAATATTGTGTGATATATTCCGGCCGTCGAAAATATCATCCGGCAGCTGTATTGTTTTTCTCTTACCGTTCCGCCCCGACTTGTACATATTGAACAGGTTCAAGCGGAGCGCGTTCGTCACGACGCAGAAGCTCGACAGACTCATCGCGGCGGCTCCGAGCATCGGATTAAGCACGATCCCGAATGCGGGTATAAGCGCTCCCGCTGCAACCGGTATGCCGATGATATTATAGATGAACGCCCAGAACAGGTTTTCGCGAATGTTCGTAAGTACCTGACGCGACAGTTTGATTGCGGCCGGAACATCGACAAGCGTGGATTTCATGAGCACGACATCCGCAGCGTCGAGTGCGACGTCAGTTCCCGCGCCGATCGCAACTCCGGTGTCGGCGCGCGTAAGGGCAGGTGCGTCGTTTATGCCGTCGCCCACCATCATCACTTTCCCGAACGCCGAAAGCTTCGCGACGACGGCGTCCTTGCCGCCCGGGAGCAGATCCGATACGACATGTGTAATGCCTACCTGCTTCGCGATGGCTTCCGCCGTACGTCTGTTGTCGCCTGTGAGCATGACTACCTGTACCCCGAGGGCGTTGAGTTTCTGCACCGCGTCGGCGCTGTCCTTTTTTGCCACATCCGCAACCGCAATAATTCCGAGCATTTTCCCGCCAGCTGCAAAATAAAGCGGCGTCTTTCCTTCGCCGGCAAGCTCCATACCGCGCTGTTTCATCTCGTTGCCGAGCAGCCGCTGGTCTTTCATAAGCGCCGCATTTCCGCCTGATGCCGGAACGCCGGCGACAGGAGCCACAGCTCCGGAATCATTTCCTGACGGTGGGACCACTCCCTTTACGCCGTACCCAGGCAGCGCGGTAAAATCCTCCGCAGGGCTGTATGCAATATTTTCCGCCCGTACTTTTTCCAGCACTGCGCGTGCAAGGGGATGCTCGCTTTTTTCCTCAAGCGCACCTGCAAGCGCAAGCAGTTCCCGTTCAGTTACTCCGTCCGCGGGAATTACGTCCGTCACTGTGGGCTTTCCTTCCGTGACCGTGCCCGTCTTATCAAGCACGACTATATCAGTCTTTCCGGCAGCTTCAAGCGCGGCGGCCGTCTTAAACAGAATGCCGTGTTTTGCGCCGAGCCCGCTTCCGACCATGATTGCCACCGGCGTCGCAAGACCGAGCGCACACGGACAGCTTATTACGAGCACGCTGACTGCACGCGCAAGCACGAAGCCGAATTCTCCTCCGGCAACAGCCCATATTATTCCGGTAATCACCGAAAGTACAATAACGATGGGGACGAATATGCCCGACACTTTGTCTGCAAGTCTTGCGACAGGCGCTTTTGTCGCGGCGGCGTTTTCAACCATGGTGATTATCTGGCTGAGTGTCGTGTCGCTGCCGACTTTCGTCGCCGTACACGCAAGGAAACCGTTCTGGTTGAGCGTCGCCGCGCTCACGTCGCTTCCGGCCGACTTGTCGACGGGAAGACTTTCGCCGGTAAGCGCCGACTCGTTCACCGCGCTCGTTCCGCTAATCACTTTTCCGTCTACGGGGATACGCTCGCCGGGGCGCACGATAAACGTATCGCCGGTCCGCACCTGTTCCGCAGGAATCGTAAGTTCCTTTCCGTCGCGGATGACGTGCGCCGTGTCGGGAGCAAGATCAATGAGACTTTTGATTGCGTTCGTCGTCTTTCCTTTGCTGTACGCTTCGAGTGTTTTCCCGACAGTTATAAGCGTCAGAATCATAGCTGCTGATTCGAAATACAGATCGTGCAGATACTCATGCGCATCATGCAACATGCCGGAAAGCATGGCACCGGTTATAAGAAAAAGAACGACAACACTGTATACGACCGACGCTCCGCTGCCCAGCGCGACGAGCGTGTCCATATTCGGTGCGCCATGAACAAAGCTTTTGAAACCGCTAGTAAAGAAACGCTGGTTTATCATCATGATTGCTAATGTCAAAAGCAGTTCGTATAACCCTATTGCAGCTGGATTTTCGCTGAATACAGCGGGAAGCGGCCACTTCCACATGAGGTGTCCCATCGAAACATACAAGAGCGGCACAAGCAGAATCAGCGAAGCGATAAGCCGTTTCACGAGACGCGGCGTCTCGTGATCATCGAGCGCATCCCGTTCAGAAGCCCGCTTCCTTGCCGCGTCCGCAGCGGACAAACCTGAGTCCACATCTTCGGGCGCCGCACCGTATCCTGCCTTGTCCACAGCAGCACATATCGATTCCGCCGAAGCGGGAGATGCAAACTCAACGCTCATCGAATTCGTAAGAAGACTGACGGACACGCTCTTTACTCCGGGAATCGCGGCAACCGCCTTTTCGACATGAGCGCTGCACGCGGCGCATGCCATTCCGGTAACAGAGAATTTCGTCATATGTATATCTACCATCCTTGAAAGTTATTACTTCCTATTTCAATTTTTTAATCAGTTCGAGCGCTTCGTCGAGAATCTGCATGTTATCTTTCTTTATTTCTTCCACGACGCATGTTTCGAGATGGTTCCGAAGAATGATATACCCAAGACTCTGAAGCGCACTTTCAACGGCCGCAACCTGCGTGAGCACATCGCCGCAGTACCGGTTGTCGTCGAGCATCGTTTTTATGCCGTTGAGCTGCCCTATTATACGGTTAAGCCTGTTCTGAAGTTGCTTCAACGTCTGTTCTTCGCGCGGAGTGTTTTTGTAGCGGCAGCTCACACAACCGCCTTCATCCGCTACCTGCGGGACGTTTCCACCAGCATCTTCATTCATTTGGCTGCCTCCTGTCTTTTATATACCCCCATGGGGTATCTTTTCGTTTAGAATAAATATAATACCCCATAGGGGTATCTATCAAGTACAAAAAAAGACGTCCCAAAAGGCGTATTCCCCACCAGCATTACGGCTCCACCCACGCCGGTAATTCTTTGCCGAATCCTCTGCATTCCCGGTCGCCGAACAACTCTTAATAGGCGCATCTGTACAAAATGAAGTTTGTGTTTACCAAACCAGAGATTCCAAGGTCCTACTTCAAATACAACAAGCGCCTGTTCGGAGAAGTGTCCAAGCTGCCATTTTTCTTGCTCTCGTAGTTTTTATCCCTGGCAGCAAGGCCATCTGACTCAGTCCCAAATAACTACGGAAATGCCAATGATGGATGCGGAATCTGCAGAAGTCCCAGATACTTGGGCGAAGCTTCGCAGGCAAAGTCGGGCACGACTTTTGCAGAAGGTCTACGAAGTGGATCCAATTGTCTGGCCAAAATGCAAGGGGACAAGGAGACAAGAGGACAAAGTCGGTGGTGGCGCTAGCCGTATTCATGCGATTTTTTGAATTGTACTAAAACAAGGGTTGACGATAGAAGCAGACTAGATTTATTTTTTGTGCCGGCGTTACCGAAAAATTTGGAAGGAGCAGTCCTTTGGGTAGCGGGATCGGTTGCAATTCGGGGCAAAACGCGAATTCCATCCAAAAACCGCAAAATTCCAGAAATGACAGTTCCTATGAATAAAGATTTTTTGTTACCGCTCTTAAACATTTTTTATGAAAGATCTTATGAGCTGGATCTGCACGGCTTTTGTGATTAGTATTATCTAAGGAGGATCGATGAAATACTTCGAAGCTCTTGTTGTTGGTGCCGGACTTGCCGGCAGCACCGCGGCACGTATTTTGGCCGAACAAGGCCGCAAGGTTCTGGTGGTCGAAAAACATCGACATATCGCCGGACATTGCCACGACGCCAGGAATGAAGCGGGGATTACCATTCACACCTATGGGCCCCATATTTTCCATACCAATAACAAGACCGTGTGGGATTTTGTGCATCGTTTTACCGAATTCCGCTATTTTCAACATCGTGTGCTTTCTTACGTAGATGGTCGGTTTATTCCATTTCCAATTCAGGCGGACACAATCAACGAGCTTTTTGGAACGAGCATTGCAACCCAAGAGGTTTCGGATTTCCTTGCCGAGGAGGTTCGGCAATCGAAATTTCAGACTCTTCCCACTACCTTTCGAGATGTGGTAGTGTCCCAGGTCGGAGAGCGCTTTTATTCGCTTTTTTTTGAAAATTACACACGCAAACAATGGGGTCTGGATCCGACACTGCTTTCCGCAGAAGTTGCTTCGCGAATTCCGGTACGGACAAATCGAGATGGTCGCTATTTTTCGGACCGATATCAGGGCATACCGGCGCACGGCTACACGGCAATGGTGGACGAAATGCTCAATCACCCCAATATCAGCGTTCTCTTGGGGCTTGATTGGTTCAATATCAAGGACGAAATAGCGGCTGACCTTACTGTTTTTACGGGAGAACTCGATCAATTCTTTGACTATAAGCATGGAAAGCTTGAATATCGATCGCTCGATCTCGTTTACCAGACTTTCGATCAAGAGCGCTACCAACCCGCTGCCGTGGTCAATTATCCCAACGACTACGATTGGACACGCATTACAGAGTATAAGTACTTTCTCGAAGAAAAATCACCTAAGACCACGGTATGCTTCGAATACCCAAAGGCTTCTGGCGAGCCATATTATATCGTTATGACAAAAGATAATATGGAAAAACGCGCTCTGTACATGCAGGAGGTCGAGACTCTGGAATCCCAAGGGCACTGGCGCTTCATTGGCCGGCTTGCAGAATACAAGTATTACAATATGGACCAAGTAATTGCGGCTGCTTTGCAGAAAATAGCTGGAGTGTGAACAAGTTGAAAGACAAATTGATAACCGGTATCTTTAACGACTCTTTTGCTCCAATCACCGATGGCGTAGCCATGGTTACCAAGCAATATGCGTTGTGGCTCAATAGAAAGGCGGGTCCTTCTTGCGTCGTCACAGTCGATTCATCCGGTTATTACGACAACGAGGAATTCCCTGTCTATAGAATACCTTCGGTAGCCTTGGCTGCTCGGCCGCCCTACCGAGCGGGGATCACCATTCTGGGCGAGCTTGCGGAGAAGCGGTTGCGCGGCGGAATCTTGAAAGAAAAACTCACTATCAACGTCTTCGACATACCCTTCGATCTTGTGCATTCGCATTGTCCGTTCGCTTCTGGAATGCTAGCACAGAATATTGCGAGGCGTCGGGATATTCCACTTGTTACTACCTTTCACACCAAGTATCGACCAGAATTTGAACAAGCGCTCAAGGTCAAACCCCTAGTTGCAATCGCCATGCAGTATGTGCGCGAGTATTACAAAAGGGCGGATTTCGTCTGGGTACCAAATAAAGAAACAATTCCGATTCTTCGCGATTATGGATATTCGGGCGATCTCGAGGTAATGCCGAATGGCACCGACCTTTTTGCCGATGTCTCCGAAATTCCTCTCTTGCGACAAGAAGGTGGGGTACTTCTGAATGTTCCGGACGACAGGTTTGTTTTTATCTATGTTGGACAGCACATACCAGAGAAGAATGTAGACCTGATTATTGAGGCGCTGAATGTTCTTGACCAAAGAGGTATTCCTTTTAAGATGGTTTTTATCGGTGATGGCAAATATCGTGGAGCAATGGAGAAGAGGGTCGGTGAGTTGGGTCTTTCCCAGAAAGTGGAATTCCGCGGCATTGTGCGCGATAGAGAGGTCATAAAAAGAGCGTACGCCCGGGCAGATCTAATGCTCTTCCCTTCTCTTTATGACACATCGAGCTTGACAATAAAGGAAGCGGCCGCGCTCAATCTGCCGGCCGTCGTAATAAGGAATTCGCCCACCGCCGAGGGTATCGTTGATGGTCAGAATGGCTTCTTGGGCGATAACGACCAGCGCGATTATGCCGAAACTATTGCACGGGCGATTCAAAACGAGTCGCTGCGCAAGGCAGCAGGCGAGCAAGCGAGAAGTACCTTGTACTCTTCCTGGGAGTCCGTGATCGATATCGTACAAAACCGATATGCCGAAATTGTCCGCTCATGGCATAGGCGCTAGGCGTGCCATGGCAAGCAAACCCTCGCGCCGCACAGCAGTAAGGCCTTTTTGGTCAGGATAACAAGATAACATGGATGTAAGGTCCAAAGTCTCATCAGTGTACCTACTTCAATTTCGATTTTTCCCAGGGGAATGGGCTAGGCTTTGGTTCATGGACCAGCCCAACCCCAGAACATTGTTTCGAGCTTCAAGAATTCAAGGTATCAAACTCATAGTTGCTGCCTTATTGGCGTGCAGAACGGCGGAATCGTAAAGAGGCAGATCGTATTCTTTTATCAAAAGCCCAATTTCTGTACAGCCCAGGACAATGCCTTCGGCCTCTTGGTTTTTCAGTATGTCCATTATGCGCAAATATTCATTCTTGGACCTTTCCTTGACGATGCCTTTAACGAGCTCGGAAAAGATTATGTTGTTGATGACCTGTCGGTCGTTCTTCTCTGGCACGAGGACATCCAGCCCAAATTTCGATTCCAGTCTTCTTACGTAGAAATCTTCTTCCATGGTGAATATCGTACCAAGCAAACCGATTCTCTGTCGGCCATCGGTTTGGACAGCCTCGCCAACGACATCGGCAATGTGCAAAAGTGGCAGGCCGACTTCCTTTTCGATGTTGTCGGCCACTTTGTGGACGGTATTGGTACAAATCACCAAAAAATCGGCTCCGGCTGCTTTGAGCGCTTTTGCCGCCTTTATGAGTTCCACTTCAAGTTCCGCCCACTTGCCCGCGTATTGAAGCTCTTCAATGTTCTGGAAGTCGAAGGAATAGACAATGCACTGGGCAGAATGGTTCTTCCCGAGCTCGGCGTTAATCCTCGAATTGATAATTGAATAATAGGTAACCGTCGATTCCCAGCTCATGCCGCCAATCAAACCAATGGTTTTCATATTTATCACCTTCTAGTCAGACTCCCCTATAATAGAAGCAAAGGGGCTAGAGTCAATAGTTTTAAGGCCAAGGATGTTGCGGTACTTCGCAGATTTAGGGCGATCTCCACTTGTGAGTACGCACAATTCTGTTTAGACAGCCTGATGTTAATGAGCTTTTTTCTATATATAATTATTATAATTAAAAAAACGAATGTGGACGACAAGAATGGGAAAACAGTGAAAAGCGCTATCGTTGTGGGTTGAGGAATGGGCGGGCCAGCCGCTGCCGCAGATCTTGCAAAGGCCGATTTTGCGTACGAAGTCTTCGAAAAGTAAAGCCAGGCATGGGGCGAGATGGGCTTAACAGAAAAGGATTCATTCCGATTGGATCTTGAGCCGACCATAGCCATGATGCCAGACATCAATCGCGAGGTATTCAGTGAGCCACTGAATCATGAAAAATAGCGGGTCTCGTTCTGCAATGAAATCCAATAGCCTATTTTCAAAGAATGTGCTATCTTTGGCCTTGGTCGTTGGTTGTCCTTTTTTTGTTAGTTTAGATAACAACATTCTGGAGCTTCCAATGACCTTCTTCAACTACCAAATTGCAAACTTAATTCTGCAGTATACGAAGAGATAAACGAATTTAATGAGTATAAGTATGGAGATTTAATGGAAACAAAAACTGAAGTAGCTAGAACGCCGTCATTTTTGAACGCTCAAACTCCTGCTGAGATGCGAAGAGTAATACTGAAATTGGCTATGCCTGCAATGATTGAATTTGGCCTTATGATGCTGGTCCAGATTATTGATATGATTCAGGTTGGAGTCTTAGGGCCCTGGGCTCTTGCTGCTACTGGTTTAGTTGCCCAACCGACCATGCTAATATTTTCCGTGTTTAGTGCGTTAGTAGTTGGTACTACCGCACTTGTTGCGAGAGCGGCTGGTGCTGGCGACAGTGAATATGCTTCACGTGTGACGAGGCAATCTTTTGTGATAGTGATCACTATGTCACTTATTACAACCGCAGTTTGCATTCCCGCCTCAGGAAGCATAGTAAGATTAATGGGAGCAGATATAGACACAATTGAGCCTGCAACAATTTATATGAAAATAGTGATGGCAGGCACAATATTTACTGTTGGCAATATGGTGTTGGCAGCTGCATTAAGAGGTGCAGGCGATATGGTAACACCGATGATTTCTAATTTGATTGCAAATGCATTCAATCTATTTGGCAATTGGGTACTTATTAATGGAAAGCTTGGGTTCCCAAGATTGGAGGTGGCCGGCGCGGCAATAGCTACTACATTTTCAAGAGTTATAGCGTTTTCTATTACGCTTCATGCAGTTTATCGCAGAGATAGATTTATTCATATTTCCATTCATGATTCGTATAAAGTTGAACCTGAAATACTTAAAAAAGTTTTGACTATCGGACTCCCTGCGGCAGGAGAGCAGCTTATTATGAGGGGTGGAGCATTGCTTTTTGCAAGATTAATTGCTGGATTTGGCACTATAATGTTTGCTGCTCATCAGATAGTAATAAATATAGACGGGTTATGTCTTGTGCCTGTAATGGCTTTCCAAATGGCAACAACAACACTTGTTGGTCAAGGTTTGGGTGCAAAAAATCCAGAGTTTTCTGAAAAAGCAACACGTCAATCAACAATCGTTAGTGTTAGTATTATGATGCTTATTGGAGTGCTGTTATTCTTTTTTGGCAATTATGCTGTATTTGTTTTTACTAGAGATAAACAGGTGATCGAATTTGGAGCAAACGCAATAAAAATACTAGCAATATCTCAACCAATAGCTGCAGTTTTTTCGGTACTTGGAGGAGCCTTACGCGGTGCCGGAGATACCAAGTATACCATGTATATAAGTGCAATTGGAGTGTGGGTTGTACGGTTAGGACTTGGTTATTTGTTGGCGGATGCTCTTGGTCTTGCACTCATAGGCGCATGGATTGCTGTTGTTGCCGATATGCTCGTCAGAGCACTGCTTGCCCAAAGAAGATTTTCAAGTGGAAATTGGCACAAAGATATTAAGGTAGGGTAAAATTAGAGGCCGTATTTATTGGTATTGTCAACAATCTTATAGCACATTTCCCAGGTCGCCCTCATCTGGCTTTATGCTGAGCATCTAGGATATGGTAGCCGATTGTTTCTTTGAATAAGAGATCCATGTTCATGTATCGCAGCGTATTCAATTTTCGTCCCGAGATGTATTTCAGGCGTCAACGACAAGCATAAGTTTTGAGTTTCTCGGCGACCACATTGGCTTTCTCCAATTGGGTTCATGGCGTCACCCCTTCTTGGTCAAGCTTGGTCTGGTCACTGAACTTAACCAGAATAGGGTGTCCTTTTTCAATCTCTCCAAATGTGAAAAATATAAAATACGTATCAATCAAAAAGCTATTGCGCAGCCTAAAGGCGAAATAGGGGTTGATCTATGCATGAAGCGATTGTGTTACAAAGTTCTGCCGCTAATCAAAAGATTTTGACATGAAAGAAATCTGCTCTCTTGACATAGCGCAAGGCAGATGCGCTATCTTTATAGCACAATGCTTGATAATGAGCAGGAAAAAGATAATGAGGGAGGGACGCAGGATTCAAAATCCAATCTGAGCCATCTATTCAGAATCGCTCTCGGATTTGCAGTTGTCTCCGCACTCATTCTAATATACTTGCTTGTGCCCAGATCAGGTCCAGCACCCAGGATCCTGGCCGGAGGCCTGGCCAGCGGCCCTTCCATGATAGTGCAAGAGCTTAGTGTCCTTCGCTCTGCTTATCCTAACATCAAGATCGAGAACATCTTCGATCCAATAAAGAGCGATTGGAAAATTATCATCTGCAAAGACGATAAGACGATGGAGCTTTACTGGGCGGAGGGACGGTATTTGCCGGAAAACCTTCTTGCCTCAAAGGATAGGTATCGTAGACTCATTTTCTATATACCTGATAAGCTCGTCGATCCAGCCACCTTGAATCATGATCAAATCGAAGAAATCCGCGCCTTTGGCTCTTCAGAGAGTCGAGAGACGGCGCCGATATCCGCAACTTCTTTTTTTGAAGCAATCTATGACACATCCACGAGAAAAGATGTCGAGCGACACATTACAAAAACAATGTTCCTCGGAAAGCAAGTGAGCGTCCACGAGGAGATTGTGGAGCTTCTTGCTCGAGTTGAAGAGCAAATCCTTGCTGCGGCCCAGACCGATGATGCAGTGAAAGCTTTTATGAAATCGATAAGCTCCATCGAAGGCTATTCCTGGCGCCAGATACGCGATACCAACGGCATTTCCTTTCATAGTATGGGCCTCGCCATCGATATACTGCCGCGCAGCTGGCAGAATAAGATCATCTATTGGAATTGGGAAAAGAATAAAGGCAATGAGGATTGGATGCTCATTCCACTGTCCGAACGCTGGATGCCCCCCAAGCGGGTTATCGATATCTTCGAAAAAGAGGGCTTTATCTGGGGTGGCAAATGGACAGTCTGGGATAATATGCATTTCGAGTATCGGCCTGAGTTGATCCTGGGAAGGGAGCTTGTAAAGCCCTAATTGCAGTACTTTCCCTATGCATGAATCAGATTGATGCATGCATCAGATTGGTTCATAGATTTCATTTTCCGCCACGATTTGTGCGGGAAAAGCTGTCCAGGAAGCTCTGCGAAACCGGCCAGATCCAAAATCGGGGAATCCCCTATCTCTTTATCGACTAGGCAAATATTGGTCTCCTATAAAGAAAAATGTCCACTTAATTGCATGGCAGGATTCTGTTGTTGATGTTTCATGAGCAAGCTTCCAGTAGTTCGATTGTTTGGTCCTTGAGTCCAAAAGCCTCTTTGAAGCAGTGCAAAGGGGTATAACCACCAAGGATCTTTCGTGGACAGGTATTCATCCAGTCTTGAATATCTCTAATCCGCGTGTCGCTCACACGATTAAAATTGGTTCCTTTGGGCGGAAACCTTCGAATAATGCCGTTGTGGTTCTCACTGGTCCCCCGCTCTGAAGAACAATAGGGATGAGCAAAATAGAGCGTTGTCCGTGTGTCGTTCGTGAAGACTGAATGCTCAAGCTCCTTAACAAGGGAGAATTCAACACCATTGTCCAAGGTAATGGAACGAAACATCGTCCGAAAGAGCTGGCTACCCAACTGCCGTTCAAGCTGGTCAAAGGCCTGTCTAACCGCAACCGCGGTCCTATTTGGAAGTCTAAGTATCACTTCAAGCCGAGTCTTTCGTTCTACCAGCGTAAGTAGACACTCCCTTGATTCCTTGTGTCCACTGTACACCGTGTCTCCTTCCCAATGCCCTGCTCACCACAGAGATATCCCCTTGTTTGATCCAGTTGTAGAGTGTCTTCTCACAGATCCTTAAACCCCAAGGCCAGGAGCCTTCTTCATCGAGCTTATTGAGCACCGCATAGGGACTATAGTGATTGTCACGAATCAAGATGGCGATTCTATGTACGAGTGCATAGTGATTACACGACTTCGGCTGCGGCCAGAAAAAGCGGCGTACAACATATTATGGCAATTAACTCACAGGCGGCGGTGGATGCAACGCCACAACCTAGTCTGGACAAGGCCGCCGATGCTCAATTGCAGCCTATGAGCGTCTACGGTCGAAGTAAAGCCGAAATGGAACGTGTGATGCGGGAAGTGGCAGCGCCAGTTCCCTTCACGATGCTGAGGCCTTCCCCCGCCTACAGGCCACGAGACAAAGATGCGCAAGCCGCACCTTGTCACCAAGGACAAGGTGCTTGAAGGCCCCCAACACTATTGGATTGCGGACACAAAGACCACAGAAGCCATTCTCGGCTTCCATCCACGCCGGACCACAGCGCAAGGCATCGCCGAAACCTACGCGTGGTACGAGTCCCAGGGCAGGATATAACCGACCTAACCCCCAAATTCGCTCTCTATTGCCCACGACTCAATGCCTAGCGCCCAATAACGGTCCCAAATTGAGCTGCAATCGGCAAAATCCAGTCTACTGCGCCAAAAACCCACAGCAGCGCCAGTACGACAACCACAGCGAGCGCAATATACAGCCCCCACGGACGCTTTTTCTCTCCGAAGGGGTCGGTCATCTTCCGCTCTACCCCTGGCGGCAACGCTGCAAGATGCGTGAGCGCACCACCAAACGGCACATTAATTTTGAGCCTGCCATTGACCGCCCAACCTTCCGCATCCAGAATTGGCCCAAGATTTCGTTTCCTCAATTTGAGATACGCAAGCAACATCGATGGTCCCGAAATCAAGAGAATAATCACGAGAATCCCTATGGGCAGCCAAGCCCCCATGCCTACAAAGCCCACAAGCAGATTTGTCACCATAGTGCCGATGCTGCCTAAGGCCACGCCGATGGCGGCCACAGTCCCTACATCCATCCGCTTCGACATCCCCGATGGCCCAGTACTCATTGCCGTACCTGCTGGCGTAGCCACGCTCGAAGCCGCAGCGGATACTCCACCCGGCTTTTTCTCGCCCACAACAGTCGCTACCGCGCTTTCTGCTTGACTATTCAATTTTGCCTGGGTGGATGACTCTGCAGTCGCCGCCCGCCTCTGCACTATGTTCTCAATACTCCTTGCCAGCAACTTGTAAGGAGAAAAGAACGCCTGCCGGATCGAGATAGGCTGCGCTATGATCCGCGTAATACGCGCATCCCAGTCAAGGCCATCCTTATCGTAGAAGACGCCGTTTCGTCCCACAAAAAGGTTATCCGCATCCCCAGCGGTGAACCCCGCCGCAATCGTTTTTTTGCTCCCGTCCTTGCGCGTGCAATCGCAATACACCAAGTAGACATTCGACATTGAAGCAAGCAACGCATGCGCGCTCGGATTTTCTACATCGATACAAAGTTCACATTCGCGTGCGTCCAGGAATAGGTGCCCTGACTGAAAAATCCCCTTGCGGTCGAGGTAAAAGTCCGAGAAGTTTACAAAGTTGCGTAAGATTCTCATCAAGTCCCGTCGCAGCAGCACGAGCTTTTGTACATCGAGCATTCTCTCTCGCAGCGTATCCTTGGACGCATCTTCCTGAATAAGCGCAGGAAGTGTCGCGAGCTCCGGCGTCCCTATGATTTCAGTCAACATATCCTTCCCCAAGGCTCCTACTTCACCTGCAGGTTTCTCAGCGAGCCACGCCCCATAGGGAGCCAACCGAGCCTTGATCGCTTCCCAATCTGCCGCACTCACAGTCCCCTGTTTGGTACTTGTTGCCCCAGTCGAAGCGCTCTCTGTCCAGAGAGCCGCTGTAGTCCTTCTAAATGTCTCCAAAGCGCCTGCCCAGCCCGGATTGAGTGCCGCTGATTCCAGATCGAGAGTGAGGCTTGTCTTTGGGGCAGCGATCGGCAAAGCCAGCAATTCAGGCGATCCTATCTCGATTTTCCCCGCGAAGAGCGCTTTGAGCCGCTCCTCCTCGCCAAGTGCTTCCTCTCTCTTCCCTGTGAGCAATGCAAGGCGCGAGCGCAGAAACCAATCGTCGATTTTGTCCTTCACAACCACAAAAGCGCTCCATGCCGCATCAGTTGCATCTCGAAGCGGCTTTGTGGCCGCGTTATTTCCTTTAGCGTTCCATTCGAGCCAGGCTTTGGCATCCGAAATAAAGCGCTCATACTCTTCCTTGCCAAGCCCCGTTTTACCCCGTATGTCGGGCCGTGCGTATCCAAGCTCGACCATCGCTTTTACTGCTCGCGCCAGCGCTTCGGATCCCGTTATCGACTGCACGTCCTCCGGAGAAACTACGCCGTCGCCGTTGAGCTTTTCTTCTGCAAATCGCTCAAGGGCAATCATCGTATCGTTCAGACTAACATCTTGAGCCCTTGGCACAGATTCTTTGGAGACAATCTGTAGGATCTTCTGTGCGGCTTCCGTAAGGGCGTCTGTTTTCAAATTCGAGATCTTGATGGAGTCACCAGCCGAGAAAAAATCGTCCAGCCATGTCAGACCTGCGGACGCAAAATCGATGGCTGCGCAGATATCCGGAGCACGAATTCTGCCATCCTTGTCGGCATCCAAAAGATCGAGCGTTTCAGGTCGAATCCCATCGCCCTTTTTTGGCATGGCAAGCGCCGCCCAGAGCTTTTGATCGAGGTGAGGTATGTGCGCAATGTCATCGCCGTTGCGCAGTACAACCTGATCGACTCCACCAATCCGCATGAATGACCATTTATAGCCGCCGGGCGCCGTATCAACCTTCTTCGCCATCGCGTCCTCCTTCCGGACTCTTGAGAAAAATCTTTTGTTAGCGAAAGTATAAATTTATATCATATTGTCTGTCACTATCGTTTCTTCGATTTTTGGAGGCTTTTCTGGTCTCCTGTAAAGAGAAATATCCACTTAATTGAGCAGCAGGATTGTGTAGTGGCTGTTTCATGAACATGCCTCCAAGGGTAAGCAGACACTCCTGTGATTCCTTGTGTCCACTGTACATCGTGTCTCCTTCCCAATGCCCTGCTCACCGCAGGGATATCCCCTTGTTCGATCCAATTGTAGAGTGTCTTCTCACAGATCCTTAAACCCGAAGGCCAGGAGCCTTCTTCATCGAGCTTCTTCAGCACCGCATAGGGACTATAGTGATCGTCACGAATCAAGGTGGCGATTCTCTGTACGAGTGCATAGTGCTTCTTGTACTGGTTGCGATCACTATAAAACCAAGTACCAACAGTGCGCCAACAATTATAAGGATTAGACTTTCGATGAAAAATGCAGTAAACCAGTAAAAATAGCACCTTGCTTAGAAGATGAAATATATGGCTCGAATGGGAATCCCTCTAACCATATCACCTTGCGAACCAATGAATTGGTCATTCCATGATACGCTGATCGTTGTTCCTGCGACATGCGGAAACACAAGGTAGAGATATGGCCCAGGAATAGGTGACCTGTCTAATCGCATTGTCAAGTTTGCGCTACATTGCAATGCTGCTTAACCAGCTTTGCACAAATCTGTCATGAGCCCACGAACAGCTGCGATACAGTCTTTCTATTCAATAATATGGCAAGAGCTAGCCTAGCTGCATGGAAAGGAAAACCTGTATGCCCATCTGCTCTATTTCATCCTGTATGGCTTCAATATTATCGATATGGGCATCTTCGTCCTTGAGAATCGCTTCTAGAATATCGCGCGTGGCATAATCCCGAGCTTCTCCACAAAGGGCGATGGCTGAATTGTAGCTCTTTATCGTATCCGCTTCCGCTACATGATCGTTTTCATACATCTCTGATACGTCTGTGCCAATAAAGATTTGGTTGTATTTACTAACAATTGGTGTGCCTTCCAAAAAAAGAATACGACCAATCAGCTTCTCTGCATGTTTCATCTCATCGATAGCTCGTTTCTCGATGGACTTATGAAGCTTCTCATATCCCCAGTCATCACACATCTCGGAATGAACCATGTATTGATTGATAGCGGTCAATTCTTCCGCTAGAAGGGAATTGAGCACATCGATTACTTTGGGATCTCCTTTCATTGTTGTTCCTCCTCCAAATTTCTATTATTTGAGCTTGTCCTTTAAAAGTATCATATACAGCCAATCAGAGGCAGTAAATAGTGAGAAGCGTGATATGCACCCTCAGAATTAATAAAGCGAGGTTAGCTTTTTCGCAAAAAAATCGCGGATCCTTAAGGCAGAGCGCATACTCGAGCACTCTGCCTAACATGCCTAACAATAGCACGATTGATACTGGACCTTCCTAATACATGCGGGCTGATTGACCCTTCGACGATTTTCTATAGCGATTTGTGGCAGAA
>ENA-UPXM01002874-UPXM01002874.1-activated-sludge-metagenome-genome-assembly--contig:-NODE-2874-length-19619-cov-5.558526_pt1 | contig 19619 bp, 25 predicted proteins | sample MGYA00238178_ERZ772708 | MGnify/ENA primary metagenome ERZ772708 (study PRJEB29002, sample SAMN05720212) | activated sludge metagenome | isolation source: anaerobic digester from wastewater... | reverse complement strand
TTGTCCGACAGAAACAGGCGCATGGTGATGCCGATAACCTCATGCCCCTGCTGTTGTAAAAGGGCGGCGGTGACGGAGGAGTCGACGCCGCCGCTCATGGCCACGGCGATTTTTTTACTTTCAGCTCCCTCCCCTTCAAGGGGAGGGTTAGGGTGGGCGATGTTGCATTTTTCTGCCGTGCAGGCAAAATGAATTCCCTCCCCTTCAAGGGGAGGGTTAGGGTGGGGATGGGGTCGTTGTTGCTTTTTGCTTTTCAGTTCCTGAATTGTCATCCAGATCTTTTCCTTTACAGCATCTATTTCTTGCAGAACTTCATTATTCCAAAAACGCAATACATGAAAACCAGAACAGCGCAGGGCTTCACTGCGCTTCCCATCATACTTTTTATGTTCAGCATGCTGACCGCCATCTATCTCTATAGCCAGTAAAATTTCCAAACAGACAAAGTCCAAAATGTAATCTTGAAAAGGATGCTGGCGACGAAATTTCATCCCGGATATTTGTCTGTTGCGCAGAACCTGCCAAATGGCTTGTTCTGCATCTGTCATGTTCTTTCTCAGTGCTCGTTGCAGTTTACTGGAAAGAATTTTATCGTTTGCTTGGGATTTCAAAGACTGACCCCATCCCCACCCTAACCCTCCCCTTGAAGGGGAGGGGACTCAAAATCAAATATCTTCTTCCCCAAGGATGATCCTTACCACCTGGTTGGCCTGGTGTCCGGCGGCAATGGCTACCCTCGGCGCCATCAGGCCGGAGCCTGGCCTGGCTGCCGAGGTGCCGTCTCCTGACAGATAGAGCCTTCGGGAAACCTTGCGGGTGATGATCTCGTTGTTAGGTCCATATCCGGCCAGTCCGGAAGCGGCAACGACAGTAGCTTTTGGCATCTGCTCCAGCACCGTGTCAACCAGCATGGCCTTCATGTCGGCCCGGTCAAGGGCCTCAACCACGATGCTGCAGCCAGAGAAAATCTCCGGGATGTTGACCGGGGTCAGCAGCCCAGGGACAGTAACCATTTTGACGTAAGGATTGATGCGTTTGAGATTTTCCGCCAGTGCATCCACCTTGAGCATGCCGATCTGGTCGATGAAATACTGCTGGCGGTTCAAGTTGGATGGTTCCACCACGTCAAAATCAGCGACAACCAGTTTGCCGACTCCGATACGTGCCAGTGCAACTGCGATGGCCGACCCCAGGCCTCCGGCGCCGGCAATGCCAACGGTGGCAGCTTTTAGTCTGGCATGCACACCCGGGGTGTGTCTGGCCACCATCAGTGCTTCCAGCTCTTCCTGAAAGGGTATTTCACCGCGCTTAATCAGAAATACACTGTCACCTGCGCTGAAGGGGGTGTGGGCCGGGACTGGGAACCCATTGAGGATGAGGACATCCGCGCCGGGCTTGAACCTGTCGGCCAGGTCGCCGATGGTGCTGATGTTTTCGACCGTGCATGGTTTTTCGTTAAGGGTGATGTTGATCATGCCACGAATCCTTGATAAAGCAGTTGTCCACGAAATACACAAAAAACACTAACAAAAACTGCCGGCTAATACTCTACGGTGCCATCATCTTCTTTACGAACAGCATATTAGAAGTACCAGTACATTTTGGTGGTTTTCGTGATTCTGGTGGAATCCAGCATGCTGTTTTCAGGTATATACCGGTTTGTTTTGCCATGGTTTCTTTGCGTTAAAGGGTGGCTGAAAATGCATTTTACTGGCAAACGTTTTTTTTGTCTGCATCAAAACCAGGCTTGTTCGCCATTGACAGAAATGTGTGCGATGGTTATTTTGTGCATATGCACAAAATAACCGGAGGTGTGATATGAAGATCTGTTTTCCAGTTGTAGAAAACGCAGGGCTTGAAAGTCAGGTATTCGGGCATTTTGGCTCTGCTCCGCTGTTTGTGGTTGTCGATTCAGAGAGCAAGGAGATTACTGCCATCAATAACAGCGACAAGGTGCATCAGCACGGGGCCTGCAACCCGGTGGCCGGCCTGGGCGGGCATCCGGTGGATGCCATCGTGGTGGGCGGCATCGGCGGCGGTGCGTTATTCAAGCTGAATGCGGCTGGCATCCGTGCATTTCAGGCGCAGGGCGGCACTATTGCGGAAAATCTGGAAAAGATGGTGGCTGGCGAACTGCCGGAATACATGCCGGGGCATACCTGTGGCGGACATGGCCACAGTCATGGCTGCAGTCACTAAACATGTCGCGTCCGCGTAAGCCAAGAAACTGCGCCTGTCCTCATCGGGCAGGCCATGCCACAATGTTTAAGCCGGCTGCCATCCCACTTGAAGAGCTGGAGATTGTCACCTTAGGCAATGACGAGCTGGAATGTCTGCATCTGTGTGATGGCAAAGGCATGAGCCAGATTGAGGCGGGTGATGCCATGGGGATTTCGCGCGGAACGGTGCAGCGGCTCCTGACCAGCGCCCGTGCCAAGGTGGTCACGGCGCTGGTGGAGAAAAAGGGTCTGGCAGTCGCCTGCAGCGGTAGCTGTGATAAAGAGCAGACCTGTTGCAAGGAGGTTGTTTTGTAAAATGACAGACTTAAAGCCTGACAACTGCGTGATGACCTCCGCCATTCTGGAAAGCATCTCTGATGGTGTTTTTACCGTCGGCCAGGATTGGCGGATCACCTCTTTCAACCGGGCGGCAGAGGAGATCACCGGCATACCCCGTAAGGAGGCTATCGGCAGGTTGTGCTCCGAGGTGTTCAAATCCAGTATGTGCGAAGCGGAGTGCGCCCTCAGAAATACCCTGAAAAATGGCAGGCCGATCATCAACAAGTCTGGCTATATCATCAATGCCGAAGGTGCGCGTATTCCGGTCAGCGTCTCGACTGCGGTGCTGCGTAGTCCGGATGGCACTGTCTTCGGCGGGGCAGAGACCTTCCGTGATTTGAGTGAGGTGGTTGCCTTGCGCCGTGAACTGGAAGGGCGCTTCAGTGCCGGAGATCTGGTCAGCCACAGTCCCGCCATGCGTCCGGTGGTGGAGATGGCTGCTGCCGTGGCGGACAGTCCTTCCACGGTGCTGATCTTGGGAGAGACCGGCACCGGCAAGGAGGTTCTGGCCAAGGCCATCCACAGCATGAGTTCGAGGGCTGGTCGTCCATTTGTTGCGGTCAATTGCGGCGCGCTGCCGGATTCGTTGCTGGAATCGGAACTGTTCGGCTACAGAAAGGGTGCTTTTACCGGCGCTGACCGTGATAAACCGGGGCGTTTTGCCCTGGCTGAGGATGGCACGCTTTTTCTGGATGAAATTGGCGAGATCAGCCAGGCCTTGCAGGTCAGTCTGCTGCGCGTACTTCAGGAACAGGTGTACGAGCCGCTTGGTTCGACCCGCAGCGAAAAGAGCCGTGCCCGCATTATTGTTGCCACCAACCGTGACCTGGCGGCCATGGTCAAAAAGGGAGAATTTCGTCAGGACCTGTATTACCGCATCAATGTCATCGCCATACAGATACCTCCGCTGCGCAAGCGCAAGGAGGATATCCCGCTGTTGACTGAGTACTTTATTGAGCGGTTCAACCGCATTCACAACAAAAGTATCAAAGGGGTGACCCCGGCTGCCAATTCGCTGCTGCTGGCTCACGATTGGCCGGGCAACATCCGCGAACTGGAAAATGTCATCGAGCGTGCTTTCGTGCTGTGCAGTTCCAGGCTGATCGGTCAGGAACACCTGCCGCCTGAGCTGACCGGTTTCTCTCCATTGCCGTCTGGAAACGCAGGTATGGGGACTCTTGTGCGCTGCACTGAAGAGCAGGCGATCCTGGCAGCCCTTAAAAAGCATGGTTACAATCGTGCGGCTGCAGCCCGCGAGCTGGGCATTCACAAAACGACCCTGTTCCGCAAGATCAGATCACTGGGGATTGAGCTGCCCGAACAGGATGGCCGCTCTTCTGTCGCATCTGTATAGTTTCCGTCTGGAAACTTAATAGTATCATTCCTGCAACCATACAACCTGCCAATTAGTGCAATCCTGCTACTGTGATACCCGCCCATCAGCAGTCATAAAATAAAGAAATCAATAACTACAGATTGTTGCAATATGAATCCTGTTTGTGTCTGTTTTGGCCTGGCTGTTGCTATTGAATGTATGTATGCATGCAAACGGAGCAGCCAATGAGAATAGCAATCACAATCTGGAATGACAGGATCTCCCCTGTTTTTGACGTTACGGCCAATGCCGTGATCTTTGAGTGCGAAGGCCAAGCGCTTTTATCCCGATCTGCGGTGGCTTTGACGGACGGGAGCGCAATCGCCAAGGTCGCACAATTGGTGGAGGCAGGGGCGGATGTGCTGGTGTGTGGAGCCATTTCCAGGGATGCCCATGTGGGCGCCACAAATGCCGGTCTCAGGGTGTATGCGTTTATTGCAGGTGATGCCGTTGAGATCTTGCAGGCATTGCTGGTCGGCAGGCTGGAAGGGGCTGATTACGCCATGCCCGGTTGTGGCCGCAGGGCCGGATGTCATGGTGGCGGGCCAAAAGGAAGAGGGAGGAGGTGCCAGGTCGGTTCGGGCCTTTTCCCCAGGTTGGAGCAGGAAGAAAGGAAGGTGTGATATGCCACGCAGGGATGGAACAGGACCAATGGGAATGGGCAGCAGGACAGGCCGGGGGATGGGTAATTGCTCCCCGTCAGCCGCAACAGGACAGATGAATGCCAATTATGGCGGTGGCGGCGGTATGTGGGGCGGCCGTGGTGCCGGCAGGGGCGCCGGGCGCGGCATGTGTCGCTGGCTGACCGGTTTCAGACGCTGGTTCAGCGCCTCGGAACTGGCGGCAGGCACGCCTGTTGAAAATGAGGAAAAGGTGTTGCGGGATCAGGCTGCGGTGCTTAAAAAACAGCTGGATGAAATCGATAGCCGGCTGAATAACCTGAAGAAGTAGTATCTGACTGTAGATAACTCAATCATGGAGGCATGAAATGAAGATTGCCGTAACAACATCAGGTTTAAACCTGGCTGCACCGCTGGACAGCCGTTTTGGCAGGGCCGCCAGGTTTCTTGTCTATGACACGGACAGCAAGGATTTTATGATCATTGATAATAACCAGAATCTGAATGCTGCCCAGGGCGCAGGCATCCAGGCTGCACAGAATGTGGCAGCAACTGGCGCCAATGCTGTTATCAGCGGTCATTGTGGGCCCAAGGCCTTTCGGGTGCTCCAGGCAGCGGGTATTGCGGTTTATAATTGTGAGGCGGCAACCGTAAAGGAAGCTATTGATCTGCTGGAGGCCGGAAAAATCCAGCCTGCCAGCGATGCGGATGTTGAAGGACACTGGTGATGAAAATTGCAATTGCGAGCGGCAAAGGGGGTACCGGCAAGACCACGGTGGCGGTTAATCTGGCCTGGTATCTGGCTGACAGGAGCAGGAAGGTGCAGTACATCGACTGTGATGTGGAAGAGCCCAACGGTCATTTCTTTCTTTCGCCTTATCTGAATGAAAAAGCGGATGCCTGCGTCATGGTGCCGGTTGTCGATCAACAGAAATGCTCATCCTGCGGTGAGTGCGTGAAGAAGTGCCAGTTCAACGCAATTGCACGGCTGCCGGGCAATACGCTGATCTTTCCGGAGCTGTGCCACGGTTGCGGGCTTTGCGTACTGGTATGCCCCAACAAGGCGCTCAGCGAGGGTGAACGGACGATAGGCTATGTGGAGACCGGCATGGGTTGGGGCGGGGTGCAGTTTGCCCATGGTGTGCTCAATGTGGGCGAGCCGATGCCCAATCCACTGATCAGGCAGGTCAAGCATCGCGGACTTGAAGACCATGTCTGCATTATCGACGCGCCGCCGGGCACGTCCTGTCCCTTTGTGGAGACCATCTCCGATGCCGATCTGGTGATCCTGGTGACAGAGCCGACTCCCTTTGGACTGCACGATCTGAAGATATCCGTGGACGTGGCCTTGGCGAGGGGCAAGCAGATCTGTGTGGTTGTTAACAGGGAAAATGGGCCTTTCACGCCACTCAACGAATACCTGGCAGTAAACAAGCTGAAGGTGCTGGCCCGTCTGCCGGAGGATCGCCGGGTGGCGGAGGCCTATTCAACCGGTGAAATTCTGGTGCAGGCCATGCCGGAATATGCTGTCCATTTTGAAGCTATTGCGGATGCGGTGATTGGCATGATGAATAATTGTTCCCGTGAGGTGCGCCCATGAAAGAGGTGGTTATCATCAGCGGCAAAGGGGGCACCGGCAAGACATCCTTCACCGCTGCCATGTCTGAATTATTCAGCGACAGGGTCATGGCCGACTGCGATGTGGATGCGGCCAACCTGAATCTGGTCCTGAATGCGGAGATTACGGAAACGTTTGAATTTGTTTCCGGCCACAGGGCTGCTGTTGATCCGGCCAAGTGCGTTGCCTGCGGCAGGTGCCGGGATGTATGCCGTTATGACGCTATCAGCCCAGATTATGTGGTGGACGGATTTGCCTGTGAAGGATGCGGCGCCTGTTATTTTCTCTGCCCGGTCGGGGCTGTAACCTTTGAAGAGACGCTCTGTGGGCACTATTTTACAGGTCGCAACGCCAAAGGCCAGGGATCGACTTTTGCCGAACTGTTGCCCGGAGCGGAAAATTCCGGCAAACTGGTTATGGCGGTAAGAACCAAGGCCAAAGAGATGGCCGAGGGGAGCGGCAGCAATATAATCCTGACTGATGGCCCGCCCGGTATCGGCTGTACGGTGATTGCCTCGCTGACCGGCGCAAGCTTTATTGTGTTTGTTACCGAGCCTACCGTCAGCGGTGTGCACGACCTGAAACGTGTCATGGATCTGGCCAATTTTTTCAAATTGCCGGGGGCAGTAGTCATCAACAAGGCTGATTTGAATTCTGCCTTCTGTGATGAGATACAGCAACTTTGTGAAGAGCGTGGTTTCGGACTTTTGGGACTGATACCCTACGAGCCGCTGATCAGTCAGGCCCAGCGTCAGGCCAGAACCATCCTGAGCCATGCGCCGGATTGCCCGGCCAGCATGGCGATTCGTGAAATACACCAGAAACTTATCAAACGATTGGAGACAGACTGATGGGACAGAGTGGTTGCCAGCAGGTGGCACAGGCGGCGGATGAATCGCTGCTGAGAAGCAGGATTGGCAGGATCAGGCATACCTTTGTGGTTATGTCTGGCAAAGGCGGGGTCGGTAAAAGTACGGTTGCGGTCAATCTGGCCATCAGCCTGGCCATGAACGGTTACAGGACCGGGCTTCTGGATGTGGATTTGCACGGTCCCAGTATACCCAAGATGCTGGGTTTGGGTTCGGAACGTCTTGGCTATGTTGGCGAGGATATCGCACCGGTGGAGCTGTTTGAAAACCTGAAGGTGGTTTCAATGGGCTTTCTGCTCAAGGGAAGCGAGGACGCGGTGATCATGCGCGGCCCGATGAAGGCCAATATCGTGCGCCAGTTTCTGGAAAATGTGGCTTGGGGCGATCTGGACTGTCTGGTGGTGGATTGCCCACCGGGCACCGGCGACGAACCGCTATCCGTGGCCCAGATGCTGGATACTGCCACCAGCAGCGCGATTGTTGTCACGACGCCGCAGCAGATGGCGACTATTGATGTGGAAAAATCGATCACCTTTTGCCGTCAGCTCAGCCTGCCTATCTCCGGTATCATTGAAAATATGAGCGGTTTTGTCTGTCCGCACTGCAACACGATCACCGACATCTTTGCCAGCGGTGGCGGTCAGGAACTGGCCTCCCGTTTCGGCATTTCATTGCTTGGCAAGATACCGCTTGATCCCGATATCGTCAGAAGCGCTGATAGCGAGCGACCATATTTACAGTCATTCAGCACGACCGAGACAGCGGCCCGTTTCGACCACATAACCGAACAGTTGCAGGTAATGCATATGCAGAATGTCCAACAGGATCAATTCAACGAAAAACAGGAGAACACCATGAGATTTGCCGTACCAACAAACGACAGGGTACTGTGTGCCCACTTCGGCCATTGTGCCGAGTTTGCCATTATCGACGTGGAAAATAACGCGATTGTTTCGGAAGAATATATCGTTCCGCCTCCCCATGAACCAGGTTTGTTGCCCGGCTGGCTGCATGAACGCGGGGTTAACCAGATCATTGCCGGCGGTATGGGGCAGCGCGCCCAGCAGTTGTTTGCAGCCAAGGACGTCAAGGTGATCACCGGTGCCATGGGTGAATGCCCGCGCGAGGTGGTGGAGAACTATCTCAAAGGGACGCTGGTGACCGGGGCCAACACTTGTGACCACTAGAAGAGCGTCAGGTAACCGGGCCTATTCCCGTTGCATCATGTGCGGGGAGAAAAACCTGCTTTCGCTGCGCCTCAAGTTTGAAGAGGAGAGCAGCGGGGCGGTGTCGGCCATGTTCCAGGGCAATTCCCGGTTGCAGGGTTATGACGGCATCATGCATGGCGGGGTGATCAGCGCATTGCTGGACTCCGCCATGACCAACTGCCTGCTGCGCAGAAATATCGAGGCGGTGACGGCAGAGCTGAAGGTGCGTTTCTTGATGCCGGTGCCGTATAATTCCTGCCTGAAACTGCGCGCCTGGATTGTGGAAGAGAACCGGGTGCTTTACAAACTAAAATCCGAATTGACTATGGCTGATACAGTGATGGCGCGTGCAGAGGCACTTTTTGTGCCGGGAGGCGTTGGAAATGGCAAATAGTAAACTGCGGGTCAGCATCCTGGTTGATAACAAGGGCAGGGAAGGTCTGGTGGAGGAACACGGTTTTGCGGTCTGGCTGGAACTGGATGGTTATAACGTGCTGTTCGACACCGGAAAGGGCCAGGCGTTGCTGCCCAATGCGCAAGCTATGGGATTTGATCTTGGCCGGCTCGATGCATTGATACTCAGTCATGGTCACTTTGACCACTGCGGCGCAATTGCACAGTTGCTGGAGCTGAATCCCGACATACCGGTCTTTGCCCACAGTGGGTTGCTGTCGCCCCATTTCAGTATCAAGCAGGGGGAAAACCCTAGAAACATCGCTGTTCCCGCAGACCAGCGCGAGGCGCTGCTGCGTTTGCCGCAGGGCCAACTGCAATATGTGGACAGTCCCCGTGAGGTGCTGCCCGGTTTTTTTGTCAGCGGCGCCATTGAACGCTGGCATCCGCTGGAGGATACCGGTGGTCCTTTCTTTCTCGATGAATGCCGTGAAACGCCTGACCTGATTACGGATGATATGTCGGTCTGGTTTGAAACCGCCAAGGGGCTGGTGATTGTGACAGGCTGCTGTCATGCCGGTTTGATCAACACCGCCAACCAGATCCGCCGGGACAGCGGCGTCATGCGGTTGCACGCCATTCTTGGCGGACTGCATCTGGTAAACGCCTCCTGTAACCGGCTTGAAACCAGCCGTATGGCCCTGGATGAATGGCAGCCCGATATGGTCGTCCCCTGTCATTGTACCGGAGATGACGCGGTTTCCTATCTGCAGTATGAACTGGGCAGCATGATCAGGCCGGGCAGCGCCGGTATGAGCTTCGAATTTGATTGACCAAGGACGAGGAGGTTGCTTTGATCGATTACAGTGACAAGGTGATGGAACATTTCATGACACCCAGTAATCTGGGATACATGGCCGATGCGGATGGTGTTGGAGAAATCGGTGACCCGGATTGCGGTGATCACCTCAAGGTTTTCATCAAGGTGGTGGATGGCAGTATCAGCGACATCCGTTTTCTGATCAAGGGCTGTCCGGCGGCCATCGCCTGTGCCAGCGCCATGACAGAGCTGGTTAAAGGCAAGCGGATCGAAGAGGCCATGCTGATTTCCGATGACGATATTGTTGATTACATCGACGGGCTGCCGGAGTTCAAAATCCACTGCTCCGCCTTGGGGGCGGCTGGTTTCCGGGTGGCGGTGATGGATTACTTTACGAAAAAGGGTAGCCCCTGAGTTTCTGACTTTTATTAGGAGTATTGATATGCGCATTGATATCCCCGGTTTTGGGGATTTGTTTTTGAAACACCTGCTGCTGGATTTCACCGGAACCCTTTCCTGCAAGGGCAAACTGATACCCGGTGTGGCAGAACGCATTAACAGTCTGGCTGATCTGCTGGAAGTCCATGTGTTGACCGGTGATACCTACGGTGTGGTCAAACAGGAATTGGCCGGGGTCAACTGCCGCGTGGAGATCATGTCCGGTACTGACATTACCCAGCAGAAGCAGCGTTATCTGCAATCAATCGGTGCTGAAAACGTTGTCGCCATCGGCAATGGCAATAACGACACACTGATGCTGAAGGACGCCCGCCTTGGCATAGTGGTTATGGAGGGCGAGGGTTGCGCAGTCAGTGCCCTGCTTAATGCGGATATCGTTGCCAGAAGTATCACGGAGGCCTTTGACCTGCTGCTGCATCCCAAAGGATGCGTAGCCACATTACGCACATGAGGTTTTCCGTGGATGCAAATGCTGTGGAAACATTCACACTCAGCAAGCCTTTGGAAACTACTACGGAAAGCCATCTGCGGCGTTGCGAAGGTCTCAGAAGTCCCGGCTAACTGCTGTTATGCCTCTGCTGCTCCGTTCCGTATGCCTTGCATATAGCCTTCCTCATAACGTTTTCAAAAGCCCTGTTAATCATCAATACACACGAGCAAGATTTTTTTGTTGACCACTAATTCAAAAAAACATATATATAGAAAAAAATATATGAGGCGGCGATGAAAAACATAGCAATAGAATATTACAACAGTAGACAAGGCAACTGTGCTCAAGCAGTGGCAGAGGCGTGGCATTTAAAGACAGGACTTGGCGAGGGTCTGAAAGAACAGTTTATGTGTTGTGGAGGCGGACGGGCGCCAGACGGTCTTTGCGGAGCGCTGCATGCAGCACTACACGTTATTGATGGTGCAGACAGCGAAAATGCCAGGTCGGAATTTGCTGCGAGGAGTGGCGGGCATGTTAAATGCCGGGAGATCAGAAACGCTGCCATGCTATCCTGTGCAGGATGTGTCGAAACAGCGGCTGAATTGGCGGACAAGTACTGCTTTGATTAATGCACGCTGCTGGTTGCAGTTTTTTTATGATCAGCTAAAATTTGTGCGTCAACAACATGCATGAGAAAGGAGGTAATCATGGGCGTAACTTCTAATGATGGAGGCTGGAGTCCTTATCTGGCCGGGGCCCTGGTGGGCATTCTTGCCATAGTTTCTGTGTATGCTACTACCACGCTGCTGGGCAAGAGCACCTATCTGGGGGCATCGACCACCTTTGTGCGGGCGGCCGGCATGGTGGAAAAGACCGTGGCGCCGGAGCATGTCGCCCAGAATACCTATTTCAAAAAGGAAAAGGTGGTTGTGGATTGGCAGTTCATGGTGATTGTCGGCATCTTTCTGGGGGCTTTGATCTCATCCAAAACGGATAAAAGTTTCAAACTGGAGGCGGTGCCGCCTGCATGGGAGGAGCGTTTTGGCCCTTCTGTCGGTAAGCGTGCGGTGGCGGCCTTTCTGGGGGGGATTGTGGCCATGATCGGCGCCCGCATGGCGGATGGCTGCCCCAGCGGACATGGTCTGAGCGGTCTGATGCAGCTCTCGGTCAGCGGTTTTGTGGCGTTGGCCATGTTCTTCGGGGTGGGGATTGTTGTGGCATCCCTGGTCTATGGAAGGAGGATGTCATGAGTACGGCACAGCTATTGGGACTGGCAACCGGGCTTGCATTCGGTTTTCTGCTGCAAAAGGGCAGGGTGCTGCGCTTTGACAAACAATTGGGTGCCATGCTGCTCAAGGATATGACCATTCTCAAGTTCATGATGGCGGCCATCATGGTTGGCATGGTGGGCATCATGCTGCTGGCAGACATGGAGATTATCAAGTTGAGCCACAAACCGATGAATGTGGGTGCCATACTGATTGGCGGCGCACTGTTCGGGGGCGGCTGGGCGGTGATGGGTTTCTGTCCCGGCACATCGGTCGGGGCGTTGGGGGTGGGGCGTTGCCATGCCCTTTTTGCCATTGCCGGCATGCTTGTCGGCGCGGCGATCTATGCCGAGTTGTATCCTGCCATGAAGTCCACTGTTCTGGCGTGGAATAACCTTGGCAAGATCGGTCTGCCGGAAGTGTTCGGGGTGAACAAATGGGTAATCGTGGCCCTGTTCTGGGGTGGATCGATCGCACTGTTCAGGTGGTTTGAGCGAATAATTGCGATAGGCAACATCCGGGGGCGCTTGCAGGCGCCCCTTTTTTGCGCCCGCAGGCCGGCAGTTGCTAGTCGAACAGGGGGGTTGAAAGGTAACGTTCCGCCGCATCCGGCAGGATGGCCACAATGGTCTTGCCGCTGAATTCGTCCAACCTGGCCAGTTTGATTGCAGCGGCAACGGCTGCACCTGATGAGATGCCGGCCAGGATGCCCTCCTTCAAAGCCAGCATCCTGGCGGTTTCGATTGCTGTGCTGCCGTTGACCCGTTCTACCCGATCCAGCATGGCCAGATCCAGGGTTTCCGGTATGAATCCGGCGCCGATGCCCTGAATAGTGTGTGGTCCGGGCTGCAAGGGCTGACCTGCCAGATGCTGGCTGATGACCGGGCTTTCATCCGGTTCTACCGCTACGGTGGTGATCTGTTTGCCACATACGTTTTTTATGTAACGGGATATGCCGCTGATGGTGCCGCCGGTGCCCACGCCGGCCACCAGCACGTCAATGGCGCCGTCGGTGTCGTTCCAGATCTCCGGCCCGGTGGTTTGTTCATGGATTTCCGGATTGGCCGGGTTTTTGAACTGCTGGGGCAGGAAGTATTTGTCCGGCTCTGCCGCCGCGATTTCCTCTGCTTTTGTGATGGCGCCTTTCATTCCTTCTGCGCCGGAGGTCAGGATCAGCCTGGCGCCCAGTGCGGCCAGCAATTTACGGCGCTCGATGCTCATGGTTTCCGGCATGGTCAGTGTCAGCCCGTATCCCCTTGCCGCAGCCACATATGCCAGGGCAATGCCGGTGTTGCCGCTGGTCGGCTCGATGATCTCCACACCCGGTTTGAGTACGCCACGTTTCTCCGCATCCCAGATCAGGTTGGCGCCGACGCGGCATTTGATCGAATAGGCCGGATTGCGCCCCTCCACCTTTACAAGCACAGTGGCTTTGGCGCCTTCGGTAAGCCGGTTGAGGCGGATCAGGGGCGTGTTGCCGATGGATTGGGAGTTGTCTGCGTAAACTTTGCTCATGGGGTTCTCCTTGTGCATGTGGTCAGGATTGCATATTGATTTGTCTGCTACTTTTGCGGCTAGATGTGTGCGGAAGTCGAAAAAACAGACCCCGGTCGCTTAACGACAGGGGTCTGATCCTGCGGGGTGGTGTTTTGTGTTTGTTGCTCAGTCGTTTTCCAGCGTAATGGCGACGATGAACCAGTCCTCATCGGTTGCAAATCTGAGGGTCATGGTGTCGTTTTCGCTGCCGGCGGTAACAACATAATCGGAGCCTGTGACGACGGAAGGTGTTGAGATGCGGATGTCTGCTCCGCCCCGTTCCAGATGTAGTTTGAACGACCCTGCGATCATGTTGGCAATTTCACCCAGTGCGTCGTTGACGTCTTCGCACATCTCCGTAATCTCCATGGCCAGCATGCTGGAGGTGATCTGCAAGGCCAGCTTTTGCGGCGTATGGATGCTGACCAGACCACTCAGGCTGCCGGCCATGCCGACCATGGCGGTCACGCAGTTTTCAAAGTGGGTGGTCAGTTCGATCTGTGCAGGCAGGTGCAGTAGATCATCCATGCCAACCATGGTGCTGAAAACCTCTTTTGTGTCATTGGTCAGCCACTTGGAGAGGTCGGCTTCATTAGTATTCAGGGATTCCAGAATCTTGGGGTTGAGTGGCATGTTTTATCTCCGCGCTTATGATTTGTTTGCAGATCATTTTCAGTGTATCAGAGATGGTTTGAAACGGCACAATCAGACCAGTCAGCAGAAATAGTATAACAAATAATATTTAAATATCATGGTTTGTTAAAGGGGTGCAAACACTTTTGCTCATGACAAAATCATCCATGACAAAGCCGCGGCCGATATCGTTGACCACGGCTTCACTGCAACTCCAGCCGGCACGTTCGTAAGCTTTGATACCACTGATGTTCTGCTTGTTCACGTTCAGCACCAGCCGCTGTATGCCCTTTGATGAGGCCAATTCTTCCACCTGTTTCAGTGCCAGCGCCCCGATGCCGCGGCCATGGTATTCGGGCAGCAGGTACAGCTTGTGCAGCTTCATGCAGTTTTCGCCGTAAGGCCCGATCGAGATGAAGCCGATCATTTTCACCCCGTCATTGATGGTCAGCCATACTACGCCGTCACCGCATTCGGTGCGGATGATTTCGTCCGTATAGCCTTGGGCAAGCATGTAGTCGATCTGCTCAATCGTGATGATGCCGGGATAACAGGCATGCCAGATGCGTTTGGCCAGTTCTATCAACCGGGGAATGTCGCACAGCTCCAGAGGGGTGATACTGATGCCTGCCCGTGTGTCAGGCCTGGTGTTCATTGCGGCTGCTCCATTTTTACTACATTGGGCACTCCCTTTATACCTGTGTAGAAAACGATCAATACGGCTGGCTGGCTGCCGCTGTTACGACCATTATGGAAGGTGTTGAACACCTCGATGATAACTTCACCTGCCTTGAACTGTTTTTTATTTCCGTCCTTCAGCTCTACCCCCAGCGTACCGGAAAGCATATAGGCATAGACCGGGATGGTGTGCTTGTGCCATCCGGTTTCCGTGCCGGGGGCGATTTCAACCCGCAGGGCTGTGATTCTGCCCTTATCGGTGCAGGGGTAGGTGATCTTTTGGCCGCTGCTGGTCACGTCCGTATCGATCAGTACTGTCGAACTGACCCCGGGTTTGTATTCGCCCCCCTGTTCCACGCGTCCTTCAAAAACCGGCTTGTCATCAATAAAAAACCGACCGGTGCCCTGGTGTTCCCAGAAGGTCTGCTTGCCGCTGCTGTAACGGGCGCCAGATGCGGAGATCGCAACCGGCAGTGAGACGCTTCTGCCGTCGGGCAGGGTGACAAACACGCTGGCAGGCGATTTGACAAAACAGGCCACCATGCGCTTGCCGTCCGGTGAGACATAGCTGGCCCGGGTTTGTCCAGGAGAGGGGCAGCTCTGGGGGGCGGAGGATGTGATCTGGATGGCGCAGGTCTTCAAGGCCGGGCGATCCTTTTCCCATGGCCTCCGGTAGGCCAGTTCCAGTTTGCCGCTGCCCGTGCCGGCGGCAAGGAAGGTGAAGGATGTCACGCCGCCAGCTCCGATCCGGCTGCTGTCCGGCTTGTGTGATGGTGTTCCCTGCTGTTTGAGCATATTCGGCACACTGACGGGATACCAGTTGTATCCGGTGGTCGGGTTGCCGGGCAACTTGACGGTCAGTTTATCTCCTGACCGGACGGCCCTGGAAGAACCGCAGGAGTTGTTGTCAAGTGCCATTTCGCCAGCATTGGCAAGGGATGTGATGGTGAACAGTAAAAAGGTGACAATTGATTTTGGATGGATGATTTTCATGGGCATGCCTTTCCTGGGAGTAATAGGATTAAAACAGGCGGTGGGGCAACATTCACAAGACTTTAAAGGAACAGGGCAGAATAATCAACTTCTGCGATATGCGGAATAAGAAAAACCCCGCCGGCTGTTTCACCCGGCAGGGTCTGGTTTTTGTTAACGTATTACCTCAGTGCAGGCCATATGCTATTTGAAGCCTTTGACACCTTCCGGCAGTTCGCTGGCCTCGGTTCTCACATAGCCGCGCAGCCCCATGCACTCCTTCATGCGTTCAAAGATGACATCCTTGTTGCCGCGCTTGTCCATGTAGCGGGCATACTTGGCCGACTGCTCCTCGCATTGCAGATGGTCCTGCCTGAACGTAGCCACATCTTTTCCGGGCTGGTACCAGACGTAATTGGCGCTGCCGCAGCCACCCAGGGCCATCATGGTGGCGGCGGCCAGTGAAACCAGCACAAGCTTGACGATGAACTTACCAGATATCTGTATCATTTTTGCCTCCGGCGGAATTAAATGTTGTCTGGCCATTACTTGCACGGATTGTCTGAATTGGCGGCATTAGCCGCACTGGGGCTGCCAAAGTGAAACTCGCTCTTGTTGCTGGTGCCCCAGGCGATGCTGCTGACCGACTGGTCGGAACAGGAGTTGTCATTGGGCTTCTGCAGGCCGCTGCTTTTATCATACAGCATGGTGCAGGTCATGTAGCTGGCCGCATCCCCGGACTTCTTTGGCATGCATCGGGTTTTCAGGGTCAGTTTGTCGCTGTCCTTGAGGCTGATCTTGACTGGTGTCCCGCCGGTATTATAGCTTGTGACCTCTCCGCTGCCCACCTGGTAAGAGCCGGATGTATCGTTGTTGGGATAGAGGGTAAAATTTGCGCTTCCGGCGCCTTTGCATGCGTCAGGGCTGGGTACGCCCATGCCCAGATACTTTTTGAGGTTTGCGCCATCCCAGGCATATCCGCAGAAATAGGCTTTGTAGCAGTCCTCCACGGCAGTGCCGCTGCCGTCGTCTTCAAACTGCTTATTCGCGGCATTGTACTTTGTTCCCACTGGGACCAGCCCCAGTGTGGCGTCGTAGGTCATCTGGCATGTTCTTCTGATGGCCGCGCCGGTACCGCAGTTATCGCTGATGACAACTGTGTCCTTGTCCTTGACCTTGAATATTATCTTTTCTTTTGTGAACGGGACAGGCGCGTTGTTGCCAACCTTGATGGCGCCCTGGTACTGACTGGCATCGGCAGGGGCCAGTGTCATGGTGGATGCATTGGTTCCGGCGGGGCGTTTGCCGAATGTTACGGTGAAGCCGGTGATCTCGGAGGACGTGCAGTTGCCCAGGCTGCCGGCGTCATCGTATTGCCAGGTATAGGCGCCCGGACAGACTGGTTTGATGGCGTTCACATAAACCTTTGAGCCCTTGTCCCAAAGGAATTTGCAGCCGCTTTCATTGTCAACGCAGACAACCTGAGCCTTGGCGCGTTCATCAGCGGCATAGACCCCCTTGTTTAGGGCCAGCGGTGAGCAGCCGGCCGATTGGATTGTCTTGCCGGAAATAGAATAGCTGTTTTCACATGGTTTCTTGCCGTCTTTTGCACACTGATCGCCGCATCCGCATGTATCGGCATCGCTGGAGGCGCATTTCGCGGCCAGAATGTAGTATTGCTGGTCAGTCATGAATGATGGATTTTTGATCTGGTACATTTTGTAGGGAGCCAGGCAGGCGCCGTCCACAAATTCACCACCGAACGGGCAGGAGGGCAGGGTGCTGCAGCCGACGGTATTTACGCATTTGCTTCCAGCGGTTGTGTTGAGTGTGACCTGTACCGGGAAGTTGTAACCGTCCACATAGCTGACGTTGTACCAGGTCTTGCCATTATCGTCGTCCATGGTGAACTCTGCCAGTGAGGCCGGCTGATTGCCGGTGGTACAGATCTTGTTTGCGCAGGAGTTGCTGCCGTCATCATCCTTGCAGCAGTCGCCGGTATCGCATTTGTTCTTGTCGTTGCAGCCTGTCCTGGCGATAAAGCGGCCGTTGAAGCCAATCGGTGCGCACCAACTGCGGGTAGCGCCGGCAGCCAGTTTCCACTCCGGGAAGTTGTCCGGAGGCTGGACACCTTTTTCCAGTTTGCCCATCCAGACCCCCAGGTAGATATTCTCCCCGGAGTTGTTGACAAAGGTCATGGGGTGGCAGTCGGCGGCTTTGACTGCCGTCTTGACAAGAGAGCTTGCTTCCTTTGCCTTAAGGCATTCTGCCACATGTTTGTCAAACAGTTCCTGGTCACCGGCCTTGTCTAGATTGTAGGTGTATTCGGCTGCTGCCTGCTGGCAATCGTAGAGATTCTTTCTGGCTGCCATGTCTTCCGTTGCTGCAATGGATGGAAGTACAAGGGCAACCAGTAAAAAGCTGGTACTGATCACATGTGATAACACCCTGGACGTTCGACGTTGCATGTAGGCTCCTTTCGTACTGCTTTATGAGAGATGTCTATGGGGCATGGGCGCTGGCAACTGTGTATGGGGGATGTCTGCCAGGGGGGTGTATGTCTGATTGGAAACGTCAGAAATGACGTTTAAGTGTATCCTTAAATAGCCAGATAGCAATCAATATGCCGTTGTTTAGACCAACTTATTGTCATGGCTAAGCCTTTTTGACAAACTCTGATTTCAGCTGCATGGCGCCGATGCCGTCAATCTTGCAGTCTATGTCGTGGTCTCCCGAGATGATCCGGATATTTCTGACCTTGGTGCCGACCTTGACGACCGATGATGAACCTTTGATTTTCAGATCCTTGATAACGGTGACCGAGTCGCCGTCTTGCAGCAGATTGCCGAATGCGTCACGAACAGCGGTAGTGGTTTCTTCAGCCGGGGCGGACTTGATCGGCCATTCGTTGGCGCATTCCGGGCAGACGTACATTTCGCCGTCTTCGTAAGTATATGCTGAACTGCAGGTTGGGCATTTGGGTAATGTGGTCATGGGTTTCCTTTGCTTTGTGGTGAATGGGATTTTGACCAATGTACACTAAAGCCGTCTCAAATTGAACGTGAGATGTGAGAAATTTCCGGGGGACATCGCCCCAAATAGGATGTATAACTGAAACGCCGCCAATACTGACTTTGCACTTGAAGGTGAGGGGGGGCTGGTTCCATAACGCATCGTTTTTGTTGATATAACAGTGGGGTCAATCATTATCGGGAGGAGCGGGTATGGCTTTCGTGAAAACAGTTGATGACGGGATTATTACATTCACCTTTGACAACAATGGTTACAATTCGATCAACACCGAGGTGTTGCATGGCTTGCATGACGCCGTAAGACAGGCCAATGGCGATGACAGCGTCAAGGGGATCATCATCACCGGGCAGGGGCGTGTTTTTTCCAGCGGTTATGAACTGGACACCTTCATTTCATTCAAGGATGCCGCAGATTGTCTGGAGTGGGGGCGTATGCGCGAGTCCGTGATCTTTGACCTGTTCACCTGCAAAAAACCTGTGGTTGCTGCCATAAACGGTCATGCCATGGCGGCCGGACTGATCGTGGCCATGGCGGCGGATTACCGGATCGCCGTCAATAACCCGAAGGTCAAGATGGGTATGCCCGAGATCAACATCGGCATTCCGCTTAGCAATAGCGAGGCCGAGGTGATCAAGTTCGGATTCGGCAGCGACAAGAACTACCGCGACATGATGTTCAACGGCGCGCAGATCAACCTGGAAACCGCCTTGCAAAAGGAGCTGGTGGACGAACTAGCGGCAGATCAGGCGGAATTGATTGAAAAGGCGCAGGCAAAAATCATTGCTATGATGGATGCCCCCGGCCGGGCGTTTGTAATGCTGAAACAGGTGGAGAAACGGCATGTGGCCGACTATATCCAGGCAAACAGCTCGAAATTTGACTGGCAGGGTTACGCCGCATGCTTTTTCAAGGAGCCGGTTATGGCAGCGATAAAGAAGGTCAAGGCCTCAATGGGTTAGGGGTTGTATGGGTGTGTAATGAAATAGGGACTATTCTATTAGGGACGAGCCAAACGTCTTTGAATCACTGAACCTCTGTTGTCCCTTTGGGCATTAGAAACAAAAAAGGGAGTCAGACCATATCGTCTGACTCCCTGTTTTTGTTGGCGCGCTCGGAGCGATTCGAACGCCCGACCTACGGATTCGTAGT
>ENA-UPXM01002870-UPXM01002870.1-activated-sludge-metagenome-genome-assembly--contig:-NODE-2870-length-19631-cov-12.624745_pt1 | contig 19631 bp, 27 predicted proteins | sample MGYA00238178_ERZ772708 | MGnify/ENA primary metagenome ERZ772708 (study PRJEB29002, sample SAMN05720212) | activated sludge metagenome | isolation source: anaerobic digester from wastewater... | reverse complement strand
TTTGATAGACTTGCGAATAAGTATCCAGGCAAAAAGATTTGGGTTGTTTTACCTCAAAAACGATTTGATGAAACAGTCAATTATGGTGGTGGGTTGTATGCTGACTACCGAAAAGCACAAATTGATGTGTGTAGAGAATATGGTATCCCAACCATTGACCTATACAACAACTTCCCAAATAGCAAAACAACTGCTGTTAGTGGTGGAGTTACCTTCTACGATACTAATATGCTCAATGATACTCACTTCTCGGATGTTGGAAATGATTTAGTTGCTGAACTTACTGCAAGGGCTTTAATTGGTAATGGTAATAGTGGTGTTGCCGATATTTTACCACCTATTCCAACAACAGATGGAACATACACACTAAAAGTAACAATTAGTGATGGCATACCAGTATTTAGTTGGGTAGAATAATATGAATAATAACAAGAATTATGACAAAAAAGGGGGGTAGGATTAATACTCCTGCCTCTCTACAACAAAAAAGTATAAGAACTTCAAGGAGGAAGATATTATGACAGATTTAGAACTTAAAAGACTAGAACGAAGCCTATCTCGTTCAGCATTAACAGCCAAGCCATTCTATGTGAGAGGCATGATAGGATTAACCGAAACGGAACAGGGTTTTTTCTCTATTTCTATTGTTCCTGTGTATAACCCTTTTAGTAAGGAAGAAGCACAATTAGAGACCGTATTAAAAGGTATTGAAAAGTTTTATAACGAACACTTAGAACTTAAAAAGCAACACGAAAACTTGCAAAAAGAGTTTAATGACTATAAATTTAGTCAAGAACTAAAAGAGAAAAAAATGGAACAAAGACTAGAAGATTTATTCAAGAGAGTAAAAGACCTAGAATTGTTTAACCTAGATTAAGGAGGTAAAAAATATGAAAGAGTTTATGACAAAATTAATTAAGGTATTATCAAATATCTTACTAGCCATTTCCGTTATCGGATTGGTAGCGAGTGTGATTCTTATGGCTCTCAATGGTGCTGTGGATAACGGAATGATTGAAGAACTACAAGAAAATCAATTTTTCCAATGGTTAACCCTAGACAAGATTAGCACTGTCACGGTGTATCTTGGTGCTATTGTTTCGGCTGGTGGTATCGCAAAAATATCAGGTTCAACATTAAAGAGAATTGCAGTTAATAGCAAATCAGAACTTGAAAAACAAGCCGAAGTTTATGAAAGCAAGATTGAAAAGATCAAAGAAGAATCTATTGATGCGATGGTTGTATTGGCAAATAGTGTTAACAAATTAACCGATAATCAAAAGAAAGCCAATCTCACTAACAGACAAATCTTAGAAGTTATGTTAATCACTGCTCGTAGAAACATTGGATCTAATCTCGTGAGCGAAGAAGATAAACGATTATACAAGTTATTCATTAAGAATGTAGAAGGACACAAAGAACCCAAACTTGAAAATATCTATATGACACTGATTGAAGAAAAGCCTGAAATTAAAGTGCAAGAACAAGTAGAAAAAACAAAAGAAGAAAAAGAGAGGGCAAAATCTTATGAATAAAATATCACAATTCCTTATTCTACTCTCACTTAAAATATTAGCAATATTCATTTCAATCGGTATCCCTGCAATCTTTATCTTTATAAAAATATGCAATAATGGCACAAAAGTCATTCCTATTATAGATGTCAGTATTGCCTTATTCGCAATATTTATCTTGTTAGTATGGACTAATTGGTTAAAAAAGGTATTCTATCGCAAACTTCAATCCATTGATACAGTGGAAGAAATGGGGTATAACACAAATACAAACTTCGTTATAGTTCGCATCTTAAAATCCATTGAGTATATATTCCCATTCCTAGTTGTTGCATTTCTCGTTAAAGGCATCTCTGGTGTTTGGGATAGTGCTACAATCTATGTTCCGTTCTTTTGGTTATTAGGGTGTCTAGTTGGTGGTGTTGCTATTATGATTATTCACGATGGCATTAAGAAAAACTTTACAAACTTGAACTTGGTAGAACAAAACCTTAAAATGAAGAAGAATGTAGAAAAACTTGCACGGAAGAAAAAGAAACTTAAAATGGAAGTAAAATAGTCCTAATTAGGGTAGTCCAAACAACTATCCTTTTTTATTTGCCTATTCTATATCGTTTTTAGCCATTCCTAGACACATTTATAAATATATAGTGTATTTTATCGTTCTCGCTCGTTTCGTGTCTTAAATCGGCTGTTTTGATATTTGAGGTAAAAAGTTTTTACATTTTAGACAAAACATTCTTGTCATTTCGTGCTTACTATCTTATCGGTTGTCCACAAATTAAAGACACCTAATTGTTTAGTGAACATTTTTGCTTTTTTTGCTTATTTGTTCAGTATCTTACTTATTGAACTTTAACAAGCACCATGTTGCAGTCAACTCGGCAATATTTTCGCAATTTATAGTAAGTTTCTTGTTTTTTGCCATTCCGAATGATTGGTAGGTGTGTCAATTTAATGGAATAAAAAAAGATAGCCGATTAAGACTACCTCAACGGATAGATACTCCGTTCTCTCAATATTATATTAGCATAAAAATAAAGAAAAGGATAGGTTTTGATGCCTACCCTTCAAGTTTATTTTGTTCTTCTTTGATATACTCTTGGTATCTCTCTTTGGCTTTTTCTCGCTCGTTATACATTGGAAATAGTTTTTGGTCGTATGAATTAGTAAATAAGTCCAGAATGTTTAATTTGTGTCCAATGATGCCTGCTTGAAGTTTGACATCTATTGTTCCACTCAACCAACCACTTAATAGAGATGTGAATAAGACTGTAATACGAGATATTAGGTTTACCCATGCAGTTGCATCATTTCCGTTCATAAAGTCGGTGACAGTCAACGCACCCATTGTGATAGATACTATAATACTGGTGACAATTTTAACTGAACGATTAATGGTTCTATTAATTTTTCTTTGTCTTTCAAACACATCACCTTGTTCCAATACACCATTTCTATTAGATAGACTGAACGCATCTAGGTAATAACTCGCACCACTTACTTTAATTTTAATTTCACCACTCAATACTTCCTTGACTGCATCTACTTCATAATCAAGTAGTTTATCAATGTTTATACCATCTTTCTTCTCAATAGCATGTTTCTTCAAATCTTCAAAGTCGTTTATTGTGCAATACTTGACAATATCTTGTGCCTTTTGACTATTGACACTATTTGCAATTAGGTATTGAACCTTTTTATTTTCCAAATCTAATGGTAGAAACCAATCATAGAATTGGGTGAAGTGTATAATCTTATCTTTGATAGAATCTAGTTTGATAGTGTATTTAGTTAGATTTTCTTGATATAATCCTCCGACTTTATCTTTTTGTTTATCAATAGATATGCTCTCACCCATTAACAAGCCAAACACCATGATACCGCATAGAATTAGAGAACTTACTAACCATTCATCCCATTCAAAGGTTTCGTTTAATCCAATGTTTGTGATAGAAAGAATGATAACGAACACTAAACCCCATACGAGCGTAAAGGCTTTAATTGCTTGTTTGAGATTAATCTTTTTCAATTTTTCGCTTGCGTTACTCATCTTTACCACCTCCTAATAGTTTAACTTGAATTAATAATAGTGTTAATATAATACCACCAGCAACACCCAACACCAATAGAATTATGGTTGTAGTTGCATAATCGCTTTTTAACCATACTAGGAAGTTCCAACCTGATAATCCGAACCCTACAAATAATAGGATGATACCTGATAATAGGAAGATACCACTTCCAACAATCCACCCCAGTTTACCTTTTAAAAAGGTTTTAATTTTCTTTTTATTTAATGCTTTCATATTGTGTTACCTCTGCCATGTTTTAATTTTCTCCTTTTCTTTTTAATTTTCTTACAATTTTTAATATCCCAACATACTCCCTCATTATCTTCGGCAAATATATATCTAGAAAATAAGCTTGGTTTGTAAAATCTAACTATATATTTTTCTTCGCCCTTAACAATCATTGAACGATTAACTGTTTTCCAATACCACATATTCACATTCCTCTAATCTAACTATTTTTTTATACATAATAATTTAGCTATTCTTTCGTTCCTCCTATTTTGATCTTAACATTCCGCGCTTCTCATCACCATTAAAAGTTATATCAAGAACATATTTGTCAAAAGTAAAATCTTTTTGCATTATTTCATCTTTCGGATTTACATATTGAGACCATATGTTTGCACTTTGTAATATAATATAATCACCAGTTTTATCTTTTATTTCAACCCCAAGTTCTTCTAATTCATATGTTTTTATAATTTCTATAATGGTCATAATTTTTTACTTCTCCTTTATAATTAACGGGATGAATTCTGCATATTCTTTACTATATACAACCCCACATCCAAGGGTTGGTTTTTCACGATTATTAATTCCATAATTAAATACTGGAGCATCTGGTTCAATCAAACAGCCTACATTAAGTGCAAATCCATTTTCAATACCATTATTAGTATATACAATCCCACCGAAGGTATGTGTATGACCAATAACTGTACTCATTCGTTTGGTTCTAAACATTGTAACGGACCCATTTTGACCACTTACTCCTGTGCCATGAACATAACAAACCTCTTTAATAATTTTTTGCCCTACTATATTCCATGTTTTAGGTGGGTTGAATTTAGATTTAAATACCGTTTCAAAATCTTCTACAAACCCATCATCTTCTCTATGCACAATTCTCATGTCATGATTCCCTACAATTAATGTAGCATATGGAAACCTTTCATAAAACTGTTTTAAAAATAATTTTGATAATTCATGGTCTTCTTTTGGTCCTATAATATTATAATCTTTTAAATATTTATGGCCATACCAATATGCGTCAATAATATCACCTATAAATACAATATCAGTAACTCCTCTGCTAACAAATATTTCTTCTAAAAAATCTATTGCTTTTGTATTTTGGTATGGTATATGTAAATCTGGTATAACACCTACTACAACCTTATCTGGTCTCTCTTTTTTTGGAAGCCTCCAAATCTTTGTCCCACTCTCTACTAATTCTTCCCAATTTGTTTTTTTCATTTTATTTTTCCTCTTTAATTTTCATATTTGCTTTTGTTTGGTAGTTGTGATTTGAAATATTGGTTTATTTCTTCTGCTCTATTTTCATCTTCGTCATCTTTGGTATCATTGATGCACATTAATTTGTAGTTATTTGGCATTTTAATCACTGTTCCAACGACATTTGATGGTGTATCCGATGAAAAGTATATGCAGTTGTATTTTCGTTCCTCTACAATCCCATTTTCTCTCAAATAGAAGTCTTGGAACTGGACACTTATGTTCTTATATTCTCTGTGAATAGATAGTGAATTAATAATTTCGTCCTCATATTTTTCAAATGCTTCTAACCACTTTGATTTAAGATGTGGTCTTATTTGATGAATTGGTGTCATCATTAACCCTACTCTTTGTAGTGTTTTAGCTTTTTGCTTGTTCACTAATGCGTGGCTATTAATGAATATTTGTTTCCATACTGCCATTTCACCTATCTGATTAATATCAAACGATGTTTTAACTGTGCCTTTACCGAATAAGTCATCTGGTTCAATGTATCCGTTAATATAACAATCATCATCAGCCAATAAAAACTTTTCACTTAGCCCTGGTATGTTGTGTACAAATTGTGGAATACAAATACCATTATATGTTGGTAAGTGTTCTTCTGGAATAATGTCTTTGTGTAAGATAATTTTAACTTTATCTTGGTTAATCCACTTGGGAACTTGGCTTATGCTTTGAACTACTAGATACACTTGGTTAATCCATGGTGCGTATTTTTCAATTCCTCTAAACCAATACTTGAAATGTGGGTTCGGTCTAAATCGTTTCTTACCACCAATATCTTCATCAGTGGTATCTGGTAAGTGCTTGTTGTAGCCTTCTAACCATTCCTTATCGGTTGAATCTACATATAACACTACAATATCAATTTTTTCCATTTGTTTAATCACTTCCTTTATAAATGTTTTTGAATATTAACCCGTAGGCATAGCCTTGCTTATTTTTAAATCTTCCTGTCCCATTTGCTGCACTACTAATATTTGTTAATGGTGAAGCTTTAAGTCTTGGGACCATTTTTCTAATCCATTGTTTAGCAAATTTAACTCTAGTAAATACTTCTTTGTGTTCAAACATATCTATTGTAAAACGTGGAATTGTTACCTCAATATACACATTCGATGTTCTATGTGATGAATGTTTAGTACATTTTAAGTTTCCCTTATTTGAATTAACTGAATGCCTATAAGTTTTTCTAACATGATATGGATAATCAATATTTGAAATAGATGAAGTATTAATTTCTAAATCTTTATAATTTCCTGATGGTTCTCTGTTCATATTTATTTCCCCCACATTAACCATAATATCCACATAGGTATTTCATCAATTGGTTTTCCGCCATAAACAACCCAAGCATATATTTCAAGACCGATAAACGCTAAAGTAAGTAAGATAAATACAATTATTAATAACCACATTCCAATAGTTTTTAGTATTTCTAAAACATTTTCCATATTTAATAATTAAATGTATATATAGTGGTTATTTTTTCAGATTCTACAAAATAATTACCACAATTTCCCTTATAAGTTGCTATAGCATACATATCTACTTCATATAAAGGTTCATTATCTACTAAGGTATATGTTTCATACTCTAAGCTAATATTTACTAATGATTTCTTATTTTGATATTTACCCTCAAATGTCATGCCATCTAAACCATCATCATATATGGTATGGGAAATTAAATCATTTTTGGTAATATCTTTAATCCATATATTATTTGTAATTTGGTTATAATTTTTATCAGCACTATTATTTTTAGCTATTAATAGTAAAATTCCAATTATAGCAGTAATTGCTAATGACATGCAGAACGCATCAAAAATAGCCCATTTAAAACTGGGTCTTCTATGATCTTCTTCCATTCGCGTAATTTCTTTTTTTAAAGCAACATTCTCTTCTAATATTTCTAATTTGTCTCTTGTGTTTTTTCCACTAGTTGTGTCTAAAAATTTACCCTCTTCTTCCCAAAATTTCTCTAATTCTTCACTCATACTCTTTTATTCCTTTTTAAGTTCTTTAACATTTCTTTTCTGTATTTTTCTAAAGCTTTATCTTGCTTTTTAAGCTCTAATCTTTCTGCTCTTGTTTTTTTTCTATTTTCTTCATCTAAACAATCTTCGAATTCCTCTAACGACATTTCATATGAAGCTTTAACTGGTTTATTCATTTTATTTTACTCCTTTTTTTTAATGAATTCTTCTTTCTTAATTTTAATATTTGTCTATCAGTCATATTGTAAGTATATCTATTTCTCCCAACTCCCCTCTTTTTAAGATTTTCTTTTCTTGTTAATAATTCAAGATTTGATAGTTTATTGTTTAATTTATTTTTATCAATATGGTAAACATCATAACCATCTGGAATATCGCTTTTGAACCATAACCACAATATAACATGTTCTAATATATTATCTTGACGATATCTAAACCCTTTTTCTGTTTTAATCTTACCGTAGTAAATGCTATAACCATAATATGCGGTTGTTTTTTTATGATTGCGATAGGTTTTTAATTTATATCTTTTTAACTCTTTACCATTTCTATAAATCTTATATTTTTTATCTGTTCCTTCAACTTTAATTCCTAAATCTATTAGGTCTTGTTTTTTACAAATTTTTCTCTTCATGTTTACCTCTCACTTTGTCTTCAATTTCTTTTATGTGTTTTTTTAAAAGCCATATTGATAATTCAAGTGCATATAAATCATCTCTATCTTCTTCTGATAATCTTTCTAATTCTTCTTTTGTCATAATTATTCTCCTCCTTTTGATAATTTATTATTAATGAACTCTAATGTTTGGTCTACTGACGAATCACTTCCATATAATGAATACATAATATATTGATATTCTCTTTCAAAATTTTCATTAGCTTCAACTAATAACATAATAGTTTCTTTTAATCTGGTAACTAACTTTGTTGTTTCTTTTTTTGTCATAATTATTTTACTCCATATTCTTTAACTGCCATGTAATGGTTCCAAATATTATTGTCTGATTCTCGTCTTTTGTTTAAATTTTCTTTTCTTGTTAATAATTGTAAGTTATCAATACTGTTATTAATTGGATTGTTGTCAATGTGGTCAACATCATAATCATCTGGTATTTCACCATTGAACCATACCCAAATTAATCTGTGTGCTAAGAATGTTTTTGCAATTGTCTTACCATCAATTTTAACTCCAATAACATAAAATTTATAAGTTTTATCTTGACCATACTTATGTTTGGTTTTTAGGTTATATGAATTCATAGCTCGTCTCTTCATACCTGCATATCTACCTTTCTTATAATCAACTATAAAAGGTGCTGATACAATATATTCGCCTGTATCTGTGTCGTCAACTGATATACCCCAATTGATTAGGTCTTGTTTTGTGAAATTAAATCTTTTCATAAACATTTTTTCTCCTCTGAACTTTATTTTCGTTCACCTAATTTAGCCACGGAAAGTTTTAAAAAGTTATAAAATGTTAAATGAATGCAATTTTTCAATATTTTCCATAAGATTCATTATTAATTAGCAATCAATATTATTAATTAGAAATCAATATTATTAATAACACTATATAATATGTGAATTTGGCGCATAAACACGGTTATAAGGCATGTTTGCATTAGTGCTGCGTATTATCATTAAGTCATAATCTACGCCGTTTAAAACGCGTATAATGCTATATATCGGTATCGCGACCTAATATCACGAGACCTAATATCGCGACCTAATATATCGCGATCTGTGTTGCACAGGGGTGGCTTTTTTTAATACCTATTATTTTTACCTATAAATGGATGGGTGTAGCCAATAAACTTGACTACACAATTATTAGATATTTTTAATATATTATTTTTTTCCCGCTATTATATTAAGTGTAATTATGCGTTATTTGGCGCATAAACACGCATTTAAACGAGATTAGGTGTAGTTACATATATTATTGTAAAAAAGGAGTTAGCGCGCCTTAAAACGCGCAAAAAAAGGGGCCCATTAGAAATGTAAAGATCACTTTTGGTTAATATATTTACATTTTTAATATTTACAATTTTTAATATTTTAATCTTTCTTCTTCTTTTTGCAAAAGATTTATCTTTTACGAACACTAACGATAGTAATAGCTATTATTTATAATAGCTAGTAATATCGGGAGTGGTATGATATAGGTGAGAGATACCTATAACGGGATATATGTTAGGGATACATATAACGGGAGCGACGTGACCGGGACCGGGGCACCGGGACGGGAGCGTGGGTAATGGGCGTAGTCGAGGTAATGGGCGTTGTATGGGTCAGGGGTGCATTTAAAAGATCGTATTTGACCACTTGTAAAAACAATTTTATCTTACAAAAATAGATTATTGTGGTAAAGGTGAATATTAACCTGCGTTTTAATCGCGTTTTTAACGCGTATAAACGATGTTTATATTGGCCTCACGTACTATGGTTAAGTGTGTGTGAGCATGCATTTAAAGCGCGTTTATGGGCGAATATATTAAGTACGGGAAAATATTAAAAACCTCTTGTATAATTACATGTGCTAAATTTATCGGTGAGAATGCTAGTGGCTTACTACTAGTTCCTACTAGTTCCTTAAACCTCGGTGCCTGGATGTTCTCTAAAGGCACCTCTCTTATTTAGAGAATGGAGAATTTAAAAAAATTAAGGCAGTGAATTAATCCTCTGGTTTTTTCATTGCTAAAATATATGTACAGGAATACATAACAAAACAAGTGGCTTTAAATAGCCCAACTAGGAAGGAGATGTATAAATTATGAGTGCAGGAAGAAAATCCTATTATGAGGAAAGAGTAGCTCCATACTTTGAAGATATTAAAAAATGGAGAATAGCGGGGCAGACAGAAGAAAACATAGCAAAGCTATTAAAGGTTAGTTTTAGGGCTTTAACTGATTATAAAGGAAGATACCCAGAATTTGCTAAGTTATTAAGAGATTCAACAAATGTATTAGTAGGTGAATTAGAAAATACTATGTTTCAAATGGCTTTAGGTAAGATTAAAGTTAAAGAAGTAAAAAAATATATAAATAGAAACAAAGAAGGAAAAGATAGTACTAGAATAGAGGAGACTGTTAAAGAACTAGCACCTAATCCTACACTTTTAATATTCTCATTAAAGAACTTAGCTCCGGATAGATGGAGAGATGTTCAAGACGTTACTTTCAACGATATGGAGAATGCAATGAAAAATATGGATACTGTATTCTCAGAAATGAAAGAGAAATTGGATAAATCAGAAGATGGCAAGATCACACTTGAAATACCGACCGACGAACAACAATAATTTTCATTTTATAGGTACACCTAAAATTTGTAGATATATATATGATTGTAATGACTATGTATATAATATGTTGGTAGGTTCGGTACGTTCTGCTAAAGACTACACAACTACTGTGTCATTTGTCCTTAATGTTTTAAAAAGTGACTATGATTTACATATGGTAGGAGCAGTTGATGTTAAGAACGCTATGAGAATTGTTGGCCGGTATATTTTAGATTTTCTCGGTGGTGTAGCTAAACAAGTTAGATATAATGAAGCACCAGCAATACGAATTAATGTAAATGGTAAGGTTAAATATATTATTTTTTTAGGTGGTAAAAATGTAGGTTCAGATGCAGCTGTTAGAGGTTTAACATTAGGATCTGTTTATTTTACAGAAATTAATCTATTAAATATGGATTTTATTGACCAAGCTATTAAGAGAACATTAACATTTAAAGATAAGAGGAGAATATATGGGACATTTAATCCTAAAGGTATTCGTGACCCATTTATATTAAAGTTTATCAATCAATGGCAAAAAGAACAAGAAAATAATCCTGATAGAAAAATACTTAATTATAAAACATTTACATTAATAGATAATCCAATATTTAATGAAGAAGATATAAAGCAAATTAAAGCAGGATATGATCCAGAATCAGTTAGTTATAAGAGAGATATTTTAGGTATATTTGCTGACCCAACTGAAACATTATATAGAGTAAGAGATTATAATATTTTAAACCCATTAGAAATAGATAAGAAAAATTATGGGGAATACTTTACAGTAGCAGACTTTGGAGAAAGTAATTCAGCAACAATATTTTTATTAGGAGCATTTTATTGGAACAATATAGATAAACAAAGAGAAATTCATATATTAAAAGAATACCACCATATAAATAAAACTCTAAACGAAAATCAAAAACTATCACCTAATGAATATGCTTCAGCCTATGGAGATTTTATTAACGAATGTAAAGAATATATGGGGAAGTTACCAAGCAGAATATTGTATGATGGCGCACGTGAAGATTTTAGAAATATTTCAAAAGTATTAAAATCAATAGGAATACAAATTACTCCTAAGTATGTGCTAAAATTAGAAGAATCAGAAAGAATCAAAACAAATCAATCCTGGTTATATTTAGGAAAATTAAGAATTGCTTCAAACTGCCAAACATCAATTAATAACTTAAAAGATGCTACTAATGATGAAAAAGTATATGAGAAAACAGGCGAAATAAGAACTAAAGAAATATTTACAGAAGAAGGCCATTTAGATGCATTAGATGGAATTTCCTACTTAGTTGCAGAAGCTATTAAAAAGGTTTAAAAGCATGCGGCTAAATTATACGTAGTGGGCTCGCATGTTCCAAGGGAACACTTCCTTGCAAGTACCGTGTGGAGGGTTCAATTCCCTTCGAGTCCACCAAACAGAATGAATCTATCTTAATTGATAGTTCAGATAAATCTTAGCAGTGTATTATATATACCAACTGCAGAAGGAGAAAAAAAATATGTCATTAGAAGTTATTGAGCAAGAAACTGTAATAGAAAAAACAGTAAGTAATGAACAAGAACAAATACAGGAAGTTATTCCACCTGTAGAAACAAAACCAAGGGATAAAGTAGATGAATTTAAATTACCTACAACCAAAGAAGAATATGAAATTTCTGTTAAAGCAGCTGTTAACAAAGAAAAAACAAATTTCTTAAAAGCGTTAGGGGTAAAGTCAGTCAAAGAGTACAAAGAATCAATTAGTAAAGCAGCAGAAGCATTATCTAAACACGAAGAACTCATCAAACAAAATGAACAAATCATTAAAGAAAAAGAGAGTATATCTCATGAATATGAGAAACTCAAGCAGACGTCTGTATTAGATCGTTTAGGAGTTAAAGAAGAGTATAGAGAAGACTTAGTTAAGCTTGCTAAAGACAAAGTAACAGCTGATAATTCATTTGAGACGGTGGCTAAGAATTTAGTTGAAACAAAATATCAACACATGGTTCAAAAACCACAAGTCAAAATCGGTACCGAAAAGACGGAACAAGAATCCGTCCAATCCACATCGTCCAAACTACATACAAAATATAAGTGGATTAAATAATAATAATAATTTAAGGAGAAAAATAAAATTATGGCTTTTAAAAATGGCTTTCAAGGGGACCAAGTATCCCTACAACACATCTTACAAACATTAGATGCAAAGACCTATAACATTCCAGGAGTTATCACCAGCCCAAGTCTTCAAGTGACTGCAAATGGTGAGAGTGTTTATTTCTACACTCGCTCAACTGCTACCGCAGCTGTAGGCAACGCAGGAGATTCAATTTCTTATTCCGCAAAAGGTATGAAGAGAATTGATGTTCCTATGTTAAAAAGAATTGGAATTGGTGGAATTCTTCCATATGTCAATCATGCAACTGTTAGCGCAGATGTAGTTGGCGATAAAGTAATTCAAGAAACAATTGCTCAAGCAAATCTTTATAATGAACAATTAGTTGCTGCTCTTACTTCAGCAGCTGAAGCAAAAACTTATACTAAAAATGCATCCGCTTTTAGTGCATTAGTCGAAGCAGTTTCAGATTTCAAGAAAGATAATAAAAAATCTGGTGGTTTATCTCCAACTGGTATCTTAGCATCTCCAACCTTCTTCGCAAAATTGTTAGTTGACTCAAAAATCAACTTAGCAATCGTCTTGAAAGATGGACAAGTTGCATCCGATATGGTTCGTAGATTAGACATTCCAGGACTTCCTTGCCCAGTTATTGAATGTGCTGATGCCGGTGCAGGCGTTGAATTCTATATTCTTAACTGTGAAGGTGTTGCAGCCCCAATCGTTGCCCGTTCACTCAATGTAGTTGATGCTACTTCAGTTGGTTATCCAGGTGGAACATTAATTGCTGGTGAACTTCCTTACGGCTTTAAGATTGTTACTAAATCAGACGACCTATCTCTTGATAGTTCAGTTGGTTATTTAGTCGCAAAATATTCTGAAGCAACTGCCTAAGGATATAAAATTATGGGGATAAGACCTTAAAACAGTCTTTCCCCATTTTATTTAATTAATAAAGGAGATTAATATTAAATATATGAGTAAAATTAAAAAAGAAGTAGCGGTTATTATTCCAACATATAAAGCACACAAAACAATTAAAAGAACATTATCTTCATTAGCAAACCAATTTGGAGTTAGTTATAAAGTATATGTAGTTGTAGATGGTGAACCAATTGGTAGTTATGATTATCTTTTAGATATTTTTAATTTTATTGATATAGCAATTTTATATAAGCCTGATAATAGTGGTCCAGGCATGACTAGACAATATGCAATAGAACATACAAAAGAACCATTCATTACATTTGTAGATGCTGATGATATTTTACTTAATGTTAATGCACTTGTAACAATGAGAGCGAATTTTGAAGATAAAGATATAATGATTATAACACCTTTTTATCAAGAAATGGAAGATGGTAGTTTTAGATTAAGAGAATCATCTTGTTTAACTTGGATGCACGGAAAAATGTATCGTAGAAGTTTTATAAAGAAATATAAGATCCATTTCAACAAAGATTATAGTTATAGTAATGAAGATGCCGGTTTTAATTCAATGGTAGGATTAATTGCTGATAGTGTAAATGAAAGAATTAAATCACTAACAAAAGAAGCAGCAACATATGCTCAATTAAGAAATCCAAATTCAATTACAAATAATAATAATAGAGAGTTTTCAAGAAGTACTATAAATATAGAAGGGTTTGTATATAATAAATTACATGCCTTCGACTATGCTGTTAATAAATTGCACATATTAGATGATGGTATTCGTGAAGCAGCAGTTCGTTCTATGTGCCATATCTATATTAATTACGTTGGCATAAATCAAGATGTAGATGGTTATGAAGCGCGAGTAGATGAACTTGCTAAAATTTCATTAAAGGAGTATGCTAAAATATATGTAGGGCTAGCTCAAGAAAAAATCGAAGAGATTGAGAAAGACCTGATTTTAAGTTCTGGGTATAGCTATCTTGCTTACATACAATGGAAAGATAAAATAGCTAATATGTTAGACATGGAGGAAAAAGAGAAAAAATGAAAAGAAAATCCTTCTTTGAGAAAAAAAATTATGCCACAGAATTACAAAAACTTCGCGCATTAAATGAATTTAAGGTTTGGTATAAAGGAGAAGCAGAATCAATCTTAAAATATTATAAGCGTGGTGAACATTTACAAGATAAGCAAGCAAGTGGACAATCAGATACAACTTTAATGACTCGTGGTTTTTATCAATTAGCTCCTGTTGGTAATCAGTTTAATGTAGCAGGTGGTTATCAAATTAATTCCTTTTCGGTTATGCACAGACCATTACCAAAAGTTATTTGCCGAACATTTGCAGTTTTAATAGCAGGACAAGCACCAGAAGTTATCGCATCAACTAAGAGCAAGGAAAGAACAAAAGCAATACAAGATAAAATAGACGACATTCTTGAATTAAATTCGTTTTCTTCTAAACTACAATTAGCTGCCGAATATGAAAGTTATAGTGGTGCTGTAGCTTTTAAACCAATATTAAGCGAGGACGTAGATAGTCCGCTATTCCAAATATATCCAAAAGATAGATTTATAATTAATGAATCCTTTGAATCGATTTTAAATAGCGTTGTTTTTATTGATTGCTTTAAAAATGATGAAAATGAAACTTTTACTTTATTATCAGAATATGGAAGAGGGTTTATTAAGTATCGATTATTAGATAAAAGCAATAAAGAAGTTGCATTAAGCACAATAGATGAATTAAGCGATTTAGAAGACATTGAATTATATGACAGTGAAGGACAATTATTAGACCAAGTATTAGCAGTAGTTCAGAAAAATAGAGGCACGGGTGAAAGTGATTATAAAGACCAAATAGATAATTTCCAAGCAGTTGATGAAGCATTTTCTATTATGATTAACTTAATTAGAAAGAGCCAACCAAAGAGAGTTATTAGCGAAGCATCATTAATTCATGGACAAGATGATAATGGTAATCCAATTTATAGCATACCGTCTTCTTATGATAATGATGTTATAGTTATGTGGGATAATAAGCGTGAAGGTAGTCAAGATGAAAAGAATGAAATGCAACCAACACCAAACTTAAAAGACCCAATAACAGCATATAGAGAAACAATTGATAGTGCATTATTAGATATAGCATCAAGCGTTGGATTATCTAGTAAAACTTTAAGTGGCGTTGAAGAAGCAGGAGCCAATGCAAGTGCTGAAGCGTTAGGTTTAAGAAGTAATGTTGACTATCGTACCAGAGATTTAAAGATACAATCATGGAAGAAAAGTATTTCAGACCTTATAAGACTATTATTGATCTTAAGCTCATTAGATGGAAATAGTGTTACGATAAACTTAGATGAATTAGATCTAACAATTAAGTTCTATGACCCAGCAAATTTCCAAGCCGGCACACCTACAACCAAGCAAAAGATAGAAACAATTAAACCAGCTTATGATGGTGGTTTAATCGATTTAAGAGGTGCATTAGAATATATATGGGGTGATGAAAAAACACCTGAAGAAATAGATGCTTTAATGTTATCGTTGTCTGAGTCAAAACCATTAGAAGAACCAAAAATAGAAGAAAATATAGAAACTGATGAAGATATAGAACCAGAGGAAGATATAGAACCAGAGGAAGATAAAATTGATGAAGATAATACATTCCCAAAACCGAACGAAAACGAAACTGAAGAAGAATTTATTCAAAGATTTATGGCTGACGAAAAAATGATAGCAGAATACCCAGATGAAGAACAAAGACTAGCAATAGCAAATAAAATATGGGATGAAAAAGATGATCATAAAGAACATAAATCCGAAAAAGAAATGGGGGAAGAATAATTATGATAAATAAAGATTACACATTTCTAACAAAAGAAAGTGGCCCATCTGCTTTAATCCATGAAGGTGCATTTTATGGTGATTCAAGATTTACATGGGACTTCTTTAGTCATTGGCCAGTCTTAACAGTTGAATTTGCAGAATTGATAACAGGTAAAAACTTAAGTACGTTAGCGGGTTCTTTAGAATTAGCAGAAGCAGAATTAATGAAAATATCTAAAATATCAAAACTATATATAATGAACCGTATTCCAGTAATCAGCCGTAGACAATTAGAATATCGTGTTGCTAAAGATAAAGATATATTAGATGAAATTTTACAGTTCCAATTACAAATATTAGAAACATGGGGTGGATATCAATCAATGTATCGAGTTAAAGATAGTGAAAATAATCAATCAATAGGACAAGCAGCAATAGAATTTATCTCTGGAACAAGTGTATTTGCTACTAGATATAATTGGGATGTTGATGAAGAAGATTATAGAAAGGACTATTAATATATGGGATGGAATTTTGAAGAAAGATTAGCATACCCAGAAACTGCTGAATTTTTAGAAAAACTTGTTGTAGAAGATAGAGCAGCAAACGACCCAGGATTTGCTGGAGCAATAGATTTCAATTTTAGGTTTCATAAAGAGAAAAAAGGTGAAGTTTATGTTGTGCCTGGTTTAAGAGTTGATAAGCGTAAAGAGTTCTCCATTGAAACAAAATCAGGATTAGACTTTAAAACAGGTGATATAATTCGATTTGAAAATAATCATGATTTACAATTCCGTATTGTTGAAATTGATTATATTATTGAAAGTAGCGATGAAGATGAGTATGCGCTAGCTACTCAAGCATGGCCTGGAATGAAAGACAATTCAAAAATAAAGGTATTAACGTTAAAATAAATAATTATGAACAACACAAATCTAACAAAAAAAGAATTCATGGATAAGTTTGAAGCAGTTAAAATGCAAGCCTTTAATATATTTTTTAATAATGCTCCCCATAAAACAGGATATTTAAGAAGTAGAATAGTATTAACTTATACTGATAATGGATTTGTGATAACTAACGATGCACCTTATATGGATAGTACTGAAGAAAAATATGGGTGGTTTCAAAAATCAATGGACCAAGCATTTAATTATATAGTAAGGGAGATGACATTATAATATGATATTAAAAGAACAAGCAACATTAATAACAAATGAACTTAATGATATAGCAAAAGACTTATACGAAAATGTTGTAAAAGATAATACTATGTTATGGGTTGAGATACCTGAGCCTGAAGAATTTGATCAAGAAATTCAAGTTTTATGGGATGAGGATTTTAATTATGCAGATTCTTTACCAACAATAACTGGTTATGATGAAAATGATATCGTTAAAATTAGTCCTTATATAGTAGTTGAAGGTGGAGCGTTTGAATTTTTAGCTGCAAAATATTTTAGAGCACAATATAGTCTTTTATCAATACCAGATGAAGATTTTGATGTTCAATTTTTAGTAACAGATGACTATCAAGAATACAATTCAATATATACTATAGAAGACCATAAATACATTCCAGTTATTTTGCGTAGACTTGATCCGTTTGTTCCTAAATCAACTAATGGAGTCGTTATCGATTATTTAGAATTAGAATTTTACTGCCCAATAGAACACAAAGCAGCACTTGAGGTAATTTTAAATCGATATCAAGCTTTAAATGACTCAGTTAATAAAGTCTATGATGGTTCCTTTTATGTGCAATATATAGGCAAACAGGTATGTGAAGATAAGGAAAGAAGTGTTGAGGGAGATTTAGAAGAATATTTTAAATCATATATTAGAATTGAATGGGATACAATATTAGATGGTATTCATTTTGACCAAACATCTGTAACAATTAATGGAACACCTTACCCAGTTAAAATGCAAACATACAGAAATAATAAATCAACCATAGCAAACAAAGCATATAATAGTGTTGGAAATAGTGATATAAATCTAGTTAGTGAAGAATTGATTATAACAGTTCCTTTAAATACAGTTACAGCATCGTCAGCTTTATGGCAAGATGTTAACTCACCAACTTATAATAAAACATATACAATTGTAGATACTTATGGTGCAAGTACAACCATTACTAAAGAATGGGAATTAAAATCAGGAATCGTTAATAAAGAAGAAAACAAGATAGTTTCATTCACTTGTGTTTTTGATATACCATTACCTAGAGCAGTAGTTACAATAACTCATAAACCATTAATAGGAACACCAACAACTGGAGAATTAGTTATCGTTAATTTTAGTGAAGGTGGAACAAACAGTTTAGATGCTTGTATGAAAGATAGAGTAGTTAAAGCAACCGAATTAAGACAAGGCAATGCTTATTCAATATCTTTTATTTATGAACCAGGTAATGAAATAGCAAAAATATTAGCAGAAAGATGCCATACAAAAGTAGATGGTGATCGTTTTGACATTACTTATACATTTGAAGATTTATCATTTACATACACCGATTTAGTGTTAGAAAGTGGGCAACACGCTTGGGTAGACAATCCTGGTTTATCATTCACTTGTAACTTTGTGGAGGGCTTATAATATGGCTGTATATAGAGCTGAGTTTGTTGTTGTAGAAACCCCAAGCGAACAACCACATAAAGAATTGGCAGATACAAGTAAACCAGGTGCGAATCCTAGTGCTTTAGCAGGTAATGGCGCTACATTAGGTTCAGTTGCTAAAAAAATATTGCCTAAACTATCAGTAGCAGCAGTTGTATCATTAGGTATCAAGACGGCTGATTTTATTGTTAATACAGTTCAAAGCCACAATTCAAACTCTGCTTTAATTAGTGGTGATACAGTTGCTTATAAACATTTACAAAATCAACAAGCTGTATGGAATAAATCATTCAGTATTGCTTCAAAAATTGCAAGGGGTGCTACTGCTGGTGCTATCGCTGGTTCAGTAGTTCCTGGACTTGGTACTGCTGTTGGTGCTGGTATTGGTACTGCTGTTGCTGCTGTTAGTGCGGGCATTCAACAATTAATGCATATACCAGAATATGAAGAACAAAAGAGATTATTTAATGCCAAAGAACAAACGGATAGAATAGTAAATAATCTTGATCGTGAGAGATTTGGAACTAATGCCAAAACATTTAGATAAAGGAGAATTAGTATGAAAATAACTTTAAGAATGAACAACTTCAACTATGATATAACAAAACTAGTTGATACAAATAACTTGGAAAGAACTGTTGAGATGAAACAAACTATCGATGGACAATTTCATACTGGTTCAATATATATACCTAATGTAAAAGCAGATGAATTAGGAGAGTTAGTTGACTT
>ENA-UPXM01002867-UPXM01002867.1-activated-sludge-metagenome-genome-assembly--contig:-NODE-2867-length-19666-cov-4.569170_pt1 | contig 19666 bp, 15 predicted proteins | sample MGYA00238178_ERZ772708 | MGnify/ENA primary metagenome ERZ772708 (study PRJEB29002, sample SAMN05720212) | activated sludge metagenome | isolation source: anaerobic digester from wastewater... | reverse complement strand
GGGGGAGCAGGCGCCCAGGCCGAGCCGTTCCCCGCCGCTTCCGAGAATCTCCACGGTTTCCCCCGGTTCCGGGTTTCCCCGGACTTCCCTCACGGCCCCCGAGAAAACCCATGGGTGGCGGCGCAGGATCGATTTTTCCCGTCCCGGCTTCAGGACAAGAGATGCATTCATCGTCGCGGTCCTTTCCTTCAGGCTACCTCCATGACACAGGACACCGGTTTTTGCAATCCCCGGGACGGGGGAACCCGCCGGCACCCGGCCGCAAGCGCCCTTTTGAATTGACCATTCGGACGGCGGATGTTATGAGAGCCCGATGAGGGACCCGCTCCCGCAGAAATCCTGTGAAAAACCGCGTCGAGGAGGACGGATGGAATGAATGGTCTGAAGAAGGTCTTGATTTTCATTGGGATCGTGGCAATCGTCTATTTCGTGTTTTATCTCGCCCAGAATTTCTGGCTTCCCGAGGGCAGGGTGACGAACCCGGGAAAGGCCGGGGAACTTCTTGAACAGGGAAACGGCCGTTACGTGGCGGGTGAAGCCCTTCACCCCAACCAGGGTGCCGAGAGAAGGGCGGCGACGGCCGACAGGGGGCAGCAGCCTTTCGCGACCGTCCTGACCTGCTCCGACTCCCGGGTTCCCGTTGAAATCCTTTTCGACTGCGGGGCAGGGGACGTCTTCGTGGTCCGCGTCGCCGGAAACGTGGTCAACACCGACGAGGCGGGATCGATCGAGTACGGCGTGGACCATCTTGAAACGCCCCTCATGGTCGTTCTCGGCCACACCCACTGCGGCGCGGTCACGGCGGTGGCGGGCGGCGGGGAGATCCACGGGAACATCGGGGCGCTGGTGAAAAACATCGGGACCGCCGTGAAAACGGCGAAGGAAGCCCATCCGGAACTCTCCGGAAGCGCCCTCGTGGAGGAGGCCGTCGTGGCCAACGTGTGGCAGAGCATCGACGACCTCTTCCGGTCGAGCGAGGTCACGAGAAAGCGGGTCAAGGCGGCGAAGCTGGAAGTCGTGGGCGCCCTTTACGACATCGAATCGGGGAAGGTGTCCTGGCTCGGTTCCCATCCGAAGCAGTTCGAACTGATCAAGAAATACGAGGGAGTGATCCTCCGGGAGGAAAAGAAGGAAGGCCCGAGCCACTCCTGAGGAACCCGCGGGCAGTCGAAACGCCGCTTTTTCGAGGGGCAGGGTAGATAAAAAAAGTCGGTCACCGGTACGGAAGTCCTCTCTCCCGCCGCAGCGGGAGAGGGGACTTTTTTTTGTCCCCGCCTTTTCCGGCCGGAGAGGGGGCGTTCGAAGGAAGGAAGCCATTTATACAGTATAAATGATAGTGTTTATACAGTATAAGTCCTTGAATTTACAGATAGACAATTTAAACTGTACAATTAGCTTGCCCATGTGTTTTGTACAGTATAATAATACTGTCAAACCGCCCCCGAGGTGCACGCATGGAAGAAAGAACCCCCGGCGACGACTGGATTTCCAGCAGGGATCTCATGGAGCGCCATGGAATTTCCAGGGCGACGCTGAACAACTACATCAAGGCCGGTCTTCTCCCCCGCCCCGCCGTCGGAGGCGCCCGGGAGGGGATGAAGGGGACGAAGAAGATCGGGTATTTTCCCCCCGAGTCGCTTGCCCGGATGGAGGAGATCCGGAGGCTGAAGGACAACGGACGGTCCATGGAGGAGATCGCCGGGATCCTGTCCCGGGGGTCCGTCCCGGCGCAGGGGGAGGAAAAAAAGGCGGCGCCGGTCCCGCCGCCGAGGAAGCCCCCCGTTCCTGCGGCGGAGCCTCCGGCGGTGGGGCCTGCGGCGGCGGGGCCTGCGGCGGCGGAACCGTCCGGCGTGGACCTTCCCCATCCCGCCTGCTACGTGAACCGCTCTTTGAGGATTCAGTGGGTAAACGACCGGTACAGGGAACTCTTTTCGCTTCGGGACGGGTCCGGAAAGACGGAAGATCCCGGCGACGGGGAACGCTTTCCCGGCCGGCTGTGGGATGGGTGGAAGGACCGGTGGACCGGCGCCGGGGCCGTCCTGGACGTCCATCTGGCCATGATCCGGACGGTTCTCCCGGAGGAGAGGGTCCTTGCCCTTTTCGAGTCCGTTCCCGACCCGGAAACGGGGGACCTTCTGAGGCAGCGGGTGCTGCGCTGTCCCGCCCACGAAAAGACGTTCGCCCTTAAGACCTTCCTCGGCCTCGAGAAAAGGACCGGCGGGAAGGATTGTTTCGAACTCCACGGCCTGTGCTGCCGGGAGGGCATCCTTTTCGTCTGGGAGCGGGCAGACCGGCGGCCGCCGGAAACGGGAACCCCCCCGGCGGCGAAACCCCTTCCGGGAGACAGGGGAAAAATGGAAATCGCCGGCGAGTTCATCGTTCTCACGGCGCGGCTGGAGGGAAGGGTCCGGTTGTGCGCCGAGTTGCCATCCCGGGAATACGGGGAACTGGCCGGGGAAATCGGCGGGCTTCTGGGCGAGGAGATCGGGAAACACGGCGGCATCCTGGGAAATTTCGAGGAGGACCGGATCCACGGGTACTTCCCCTGGAACGGCTTCAGGGGGAATATCGCCGGAAAAGCAATCACATGTGCCGTTTCGTTGAGAAACCGTCTGAAGGAATACGGCCGCGCCCGGGCGGAAAGGAAGAAACGGGATCTTTCCCTCTCCCTGGGCATCGGGGTCGGGTGGGGCACCGGGACGCTCCGGGAGGAAGGGGGCCTGGAGAAATCCCGGCGTTCCTTCGCCGGCGAGGCCCTCCACCGTTCCGCCGGCCTCGCTTCCTTCGCGGCGGGAGGCACCATCCTGGCCATGAAGGAACTGGTTGAGAAGGCGGAAAATGATCGTTGTTCCTTTCATTATGGTGTGTTAAAGAAAAAATCCGGCGGGGACGAACGGATGGAGGGGATGTTTTTCCGGATCGTGGACCGCCGGGAAGAGGGGGCGGTCCTTACGGAGGAAGTCAGGGAAGCGGCCTTCCTCGCCATCGCGGAAATCTTCGGTGAAAGGAAGAAAGAATGAGAAAAATCGGGGATCTTCGAAGAATCCTTCCACTGGTTCTTTGCCTTTTTCTGGCGCTTCCGGGGGCGGCGCAGGCGTTGAAGACGAAGACGGTGATCTTTCCCATGACCCTCGATTACCCGCTTTTGCGGTCCCTCGTCGTGTACTCCGTCTTCCGGGACGCCGACGAGACGGCGGTACTCGTCGACGAGGGGGACGGCTGCAGGAGGATCACCATCGCCCGTCCCTTCTACGGGGAGGAAGGCGGCCGGATCCGCTTCGAGACCCGGGTGTCCGTCCGGATGGGCACGGTCATGGGCGGAAAATGCGTCCTCCCTCTGGAGTGGGAGGGCATCGTCGTCCTCTTCCAGCGCCCCGTCGTGCAACCCGGAACGTGGACCCTGTCCTTTCTCACCGAGGATTCGGAGGTCCTGACCCTGGACCGGAAACCGGCGACTGTCGCCGGCCTGGTCTGGGACATCATCAAGTCCCGGGTCTACGCATTCCTGAACGGCATCAAGATCGACCTGGGACCGCCGGTGGCACAGGTGAAGGACGTCCTCCTTCCCGTGTTCCAGGAGGATTCGAGGGCGCGGGCGGAAAAGATGCTCGCCAGTCTCCACCCCGGGGCGTTCGAAACCCGTCCGGGGGAACTGCGCCTGGAGGTCCTGGCGGAGGTCGAGGAGCCGGAGGAAAGTCAAAAAGAGGAAGAAATCCAGGCCATTCCTGAGGAAAAAATCAAGAAGTACATTGACGCCTTCGAGGCGTGGGACACCTATCTCGTTTCCATCATGCTTTCCCTGGTGCGGCAGCCACTCACCGCGGAGGACCGCGAGATCCTTCTGACCACGCTCCTCGAGGCGCGATACCGGTTCACCGAGGCCCTCACCACGGGGGAGGAGGGGGATTTCGTGAGGGACGAGTTCATCACGTCCTGGAAGAACCTTTCCCCCATCTTCCGCCGTCATCTCGGTGACGAGCCCTCGCGGAACCTTTTCCGGTTTCTCGCCTTTTTCACGGCCTCCGACGCCCTGGAGGCCATCGACCAGGTAGGCGCTTCACTGGGCGTCGAGATCAGCCGCCAGGGGTGGGTCCGGATGCTCACGCTCCTGTCGGAGGGGACGGAGTCCCTTCTTCCTTACGATTACGCCGTCAACGGCGGCCTGAGGAGGGTGCTCGGCGTGGGGAAGGCGCCCGCGTTCGAGGGGCCCTCCTTCGACGTCGAGGAACTGGAGAGCGGAGAAGAGGCGACTCCCGGAGGCGCGGGGGACGAAGAGGCCGGGATGAAAACCTCCTGGACGGCCCTTCTGGCCCGTCTTTTCGCATCGCCGGCCTGGGCGGCGGAGCAGGGGGATTCCAAGGCCCGGGCGGACGTTCTCCGCCAGTGGCTCGTGAGCCGTAAGGGCCTCGACGAGTACATGGACCGCATAAAGGATCTCCTGAACCAATCGGCCGATCATGCCCTGAAGAAAGGAAAAATCCCCGACGATCTGACAGATTTCTACCGCGATCTCGTCCTTGCCACGGCCTGGCAGGAGAGCTGTTACCGCCAGTTCAGGGAGAGAAAGGGAAAGGTCGGCTACATGCGGTCCTACAACGGAACGTCCGTGGGGATCATGCAGGTGAACGAGAGGGTCTGGAGGGGCCTGTACGACGCGAAGCGGCTGAGGTGGGACATCATGTACAACGCCTGTGCGGGCTGCGAGATCCTCGACCTCTACCTTCACAAGTATATCCTCGGCAGAAGGGACCGGATCGAACAGGAGATCGAACTGGACAACGACCGGATCGCGAGAATGGTCTATGCCGTGTACAACGGCGGCCCCTCGCAGGTGAAAAAGTATGCGGCCCGGGTCAAGAGCGGCGCCTTCTACGACGCCGACCATCTTTTCAACGAGAAGTACGAGTGGGTGAAGAAAGGAGATTTCGACAAGATCCGGAAATGCCTGATCGGGGGCTGAGGAAGGACGCGGGACGTCTCCCCGTGCCGTTCCGCGGGTTTGCATCTCCCGGGAGATCCTGATAAAATGACCGGATGAAAACGATTGAACTCATGATCTTCGATCTCGACGGCACCCTGGTCGACTCGGGAACGGACCTCGCGGCGTCGGTCAACCACACCCTCACCGCTCTCGGCCGCTCCCCCCTTTCGAAAGAAGAGATTCTCAGCCACGTGGGCGACGGCGTCCGGAGGCTGATGGAGCGATCCCTCGGCGAAAACGGCACGTCCCTCAAGGAGCGCGCCCTTCCCCTGTTCCTTGACTATTACGGGGAGCACCTGCTCGACACGACCCGTCCCTTTCCCGGCGTCACGGAGGTCCTGGAGCACTTCGCCGCGGTGAAAAAGGTGGTTCTCACGAACAAGATGGAACGCTTCTCCGTCCGGATCGTGGAGACGCTCGGCCTTGCCCGTTACTTCGAGGGCGTTTACGGCATCGACAGCCTTCCGTACGTCAAGCCCGACCCCCGCCTGATCGCGTACCACCTCGAAACGTACGGCGCCCGGCGGGACAGGACGGTAGTCGTCGGGGACGGCGTGAACGACGTGCGTCTCGCCAGGGGGGGCGGCGTCATGAGCTGCGCCCTTCTCAACGGCATCGAGGACCGGCGGCGTCTCCTGGAACTTGGGCCCGATTTCACGTGTGAGGACATCCGCGAACTGACGGCCCTTTTCTCGCCCCCGTGAGAAGCGGCTCCCCCGACACGGACTTTTTCCGGAAGGTCCGCCGGACCGTCCGCCGATATGGAATGCTCCCGCCGGGGGCCCCGGTGGGCGCGGCCGTCTCGGGCGGCCCCGACTCCATGGCGCTGTTCCACGTACTCCTCGATTTCAGGGAAAAATCGCCCTTCCCGCTCGTCGTTCTGCACCTGAACCACGGCCTTCGGGGGGCCGAATCGGACGGGGACGAGGAATTCGTCCGGGAGCGGGCGGCGGCCCTTGGAGTCCCCTTTCGATCCCGGAAGGTTCCCCTTCCGGAGATCCTCCGGGAACGGAGAGGCTCCCTGGAGGAACTGGCGAGGGAGCAGCGGTACCGCTTCTTCGAGGACACCGCCGCCGCGGAAGGGCTTTCGCGGATCGCACTGGGCCACCACGGGGACGACCAGGTGGAAACGGTGCTCATGCACTTCCTCCGGGGCAGCGGCCTTCGGGGCCTGAGGGGGATGGAACCGGTCCGGGACGGGCGGTACGTCCGGCCCCTCATCGAAGTGTCCCGGGAGGAAATCCTCGATTTCCTGGACCGGCGCGGGATCCCTTACCGGACGGACGGGACGAACCGGGAGCTTCAGACCCTGAGAAACCGGGTCCGGCACCGTCTTGTTCCCCTCCTGGAGGAGGACTACAACGCCAATGTCCGGGAGACGCTGCGCCGGGTCGTGCCGGTGCTGCGGGAGGAGAACGATTTTCTGGAAGCCATGGCCCGCGGGGCGGCGGACCGGTGGCGCGGCCCGGGGGAGACGGCGTCCGTATTCGTCCGCGAGTTCGGCGAACTGCACCCCGCCCTTCAGAGAAGGGCGTTGAAGGAAATTCTCGAGGGGCTTGTCGGGAAGGACCGGCGGGTTCTCCTGGCGCACGTGGAGGCCGTTCTCGGCCTGATCCGCGGGAACCGGCCGTCGGGACGTCTCCACCTGCCGCTCGGCGTGGCGGCCGAACGGGAATACGACCGGGTCCGGATCGTCCGGACCGGGATTTCCGGAAAGCGGCGGGACGCGTTCCCGGGGCCGGGCGAAGAACGGCCTTTCCGCCTGCCCGTGACGATTCCCGGCGTGTGCCCCATTCCCGAGGCGGGCCGGACGATCCGCCTCGATCCGGTCCCGGCGGACCGGGAGCCCCCGTCCTCGTCGGGGAACGTCGTTCACTTCGACCGGGACAAGGTGGTGCCCCCTCTTTTCGTCCGCAGCGTGGAAAAGGGGGACCGGATCCGGCCGCTGGGGTGCGCGGGATCCCGGCGGGTGATGGACCTCCTCATGGACGGGAAGGTGCCCCGGCGGGACCGGGGGAAAGTCCCCCTGCTCGTCGACGGCCTGGGCGTTCTCTGGGTGGCCGGCTTCCGGCTCTCCGAGAGGGTCCGGGTGACCACGGAAACCGAACGTTCCGTTCGCGCGGAAATGATTTGATAAGATGGTTTTTTTGTTATAAGGAGTTTTCCTTGCAGTCCGATCTCCGGCGCGACCCGCCGGGGAGGAAAGACCGATACCGAGGAGTCAAGCGAAGTGAACCCATTGCATAAGAATATCGCCCTCTGGCTGGCCGTCACGCTCGCCTTCGTATTTCTGTTCCAGATGTTCAACCAGCCCCAGAGAGGGAATCAGGAAATCCTTTACAGCGACCTTGTGGAGTACGCCCAGAAGGGGCAGGTGGCCGAGGTGACGATCAAAGGCGAGAACGTCGAGGGGAAACTGAACGACGGCCGTTCCTTCAAGACATACGCCCCCAAGGATTCCGGCCTCGTCGCCCTTCTCCAGCAGAAGGGGACCCGCATCGCCGTGAAACCCGCCGAGGGGAACAGCTGGTACATGACGATTCTCATCTCCTGGCTCCCCATCGTTCTCCTCATCGGCGTGTGGATTTTCTTCATGCGCCAGATGCAGTCCGGCGGCGGGAAGGCCATGGCCTTCGGCAAGAGCCGCGCCCGCCTCTTGACGGACAAGGCGAAGAAGGTCACCTTCGAGGACGTGGCGGGGATCGACGAGGCGAAGGACGAACTCGAGGAAATCGTTGAATTTCTTAAAGATCCCAAGAAGTTCACCCGTCTCGGGGGAAGAATCCCCAAAGGCGTGCTGCTCGTGGGTCCTCCGGGGACGGGAAAGACGCTCCTGGCCAGGGCCATCGCGGGGGAGGCGGACGTTCCCTTCCTCAGCATCAGCGGTTCCGATTTCGTCGAAATGTTCGTCGGCGTCGGGGCCTCCAGGGTGCGGGACCTCTTCAACCAGGGAAAGAAATACGCGCCGTGCATCATCTTCATCGACGAACTCGACGCCGTGGGCCGCCACCGGGGCGCCGGTCTCGGCGGCGGGCATGACGAACGGGAACAGACCCTGAATCAGCTTCTCGTCGAGATGGACGGGTTCGAGTCCAACGACGGCGTCATCATCATGTCCGCGACGAACCGCCCGGACGTCCTCGATCCGGCCCTGCTCCGGCCCGGCCGCTTCGACCGCCAGGTGGTGGTGCCCCTTCCCGATATCAAGGGGAGGGAGAAGATCTTCCAGGTCCACGCCCGCAAAATCCCCATGGCCGACGACGTCAAGCTCGAGATCCTCGCCCGGGGAACCCCCGGATTTTCCGGGGCGGACATCGAGAACCTGGTCAACGAGGCGGCCCTCCGGGCGGCCCGGACGAACAACGAACGGGTCACCATGATCGATTTCGAGTTCGCCAAGGACAAGGTGCTCATGGGGACGGAGCGGAAGAGCCTCGTCATCAGCGAGGAGGAGAAGAGGAACACGGCCTACCACGAGGCGGGCCACACGCTGGTGGCCAGGCTGACGCCGGGCACGGACCCCATCCACAAGGTGACCATCATTCCCCGGGGACGGGCGCTCGGGCTCACCCAGCAGCTTCCCGTGGACGAGAAGCACGCCTACACCAAGGAATATCTCCTCAACGCCATCGCCATCCTCCTCGGCGGTCGGGCGGCGGAAAGCCTTGTCCTCAAGGACTTCACCACGGGGGCGGGAAACGACATCGAACGGGCCACCGACCTTGCCCGGAAGATGGTCTGCGAATGGGGGATGAGCGAAGAACTGGGTCCTCTGAGTTTCGGAAAGAAGGAGGAGCAGATCTTCCTGGGCAAGGAATTCGCCACCCACAAGGATTACAGCGAGGAAACGGCGGAAAAGATCGACCGGGAGGTTTCCCGGATCGTCCGGGAGAATTTCGACCGGGCCCGAACCCTGCTGTCCGGGAACATCGCCATGCTCCACAGGATGGCCGAGGAACTGCTCACGAAGGAAGTGCTCAACGCGGAGGAAATCGACCATCTGATCGGGTCCTTCAAGATTTCCGGGGACCTGGAGACGGAGTCCCGGGAAGGGGAACCCGAGGACGCCCCCGTTTCGGCGTGAACTTTTCCCCGGGGGGGGCCATGTCATGTGGCGGATACGATACCTCGATCTGAAGGATCCCGGTGACGCGGCGTCACTTTTCCGGAAAATCGGGGTTCATCCATACGGCGAGAAGGCCATGCTTCCCAAGGCCGAGTTCCTTCATGTGTATCTTGAGGAAATCGGCTGCACCGTAGGAAACATCCTCAAACAGGAAATGCTGTCCCTCGGCGGGGAGGTCGCCGTGTCCCGGGGAACGGTGGACTGTTCCCGCGAGAAGACGGACGCCCTCGTCATGGGGACCCGGAAGCAGTTGCAGGGCCTGGCGGAGAAGCTTGTCGTCCAGCCTTTCGGCCTCAGGACGCTGGGGGAACGGTTGTCGACGCTCCTGGACCGGATTGCGAGGACCCGCTTCGTGATGAAGACGCCCCAGCGGGAACTCGTCTTCGGGGAGCGGACCCTGATCATGGGAATCCTCAACGTGACCCCCGATTCCTTTTCCGACGGCGGCCGGTATCTCGACGCCGGCGAGGCCCTCCGGCGGGGAATCCGGATCGAGGAGGAAGGGGCGGACATCCTCGACATCGGCGGCGAGTCGACCCGGCCCGGGTCGGACCCCGTGCCGGAGGAGGAGGAACTCGGACGGATTCTTCCCGTGATCCGGGAATTGAAGAAACGGATTTCCATCCCCGTATCGGTGGACACCTCCAAGGCTTCCGTGGCCCGGGCGGCGGTGGAGGAAGGGGCGGAGATCATCAACGACATCAGCGCGCTCACCTTCGATCCCGCCATGGCCGGCACGGCGGCGCGGGCGGGCGTTCCCGTCATCCTGATGCACATTCGGGGCGTTCCGAAAACGATGCAGCAGGGGGACCTCGCCTACGGCTCCCTCATGATGGACATCCTCGGGTATCTCGAAACGCGGATCGCCGCGGCGCGGGAGGCGGGGATCGACGAGGAGAACATCCTCATCGATCCCGGTGTGGGCTTCGGGAAGACGGTGGAAGACAATCTGGCCATCCTCCTTCGCCTGAGGGAACTTACGACCCTGGGACGGCCCGTCCTGGTCGGCCCCTCCCGGAAGGCCTTCATCGGCAGAATCACCGGAAAGGATGCCTCGGACCGGCTGGCGGGGACCGCGGCGGCGGTGGCGGCGGCGGTCCTGAACGGGGCCCACGCGGTCCGGGTTCATGACGTGGCGTTCATGAGGGACGTGGTCCGGACAGCCGATGCGGTCCGGGGGAGGTCCCTGCCGTGAGGCCTGCCGTGGGCGTGGACATCGTCGGGATCGGGAGGATCGAGGCCGTGCTCGACCGATGGGGCGACCGGTTCCGGAAACGGGTTTTCACCGACGGGGAGATCCGGTACTGCGAAGGGAAGCGTTTCCCCGCCGGGCACTATGCCGCGCGTTTCGCGGCCAAGGAGGCGTTTTTCAAGAGCGCCGGGGACATCCTCCGGGGGGGATGGAATTACAGGGATATCGAGGTGGTGCGGTCGGAGGGCGGCCGCCCCTCCATCCGGGTCCTGGGACGGGTCGCCGAAACGCTCGGGCGGGAGCGGGGCCTTGTCTGGGACGTGAGTCTGACCCATGAGCGGCGGTACGCCGCCGCCGTGGTCGTTCTGTACCCCCGCCCGTCGACGGAGGAGAGTCATGCGTGAGGATGGAGACGTTCTGCGTCTCGCGTCGGGGAGCCCCGGGGAAACGATCCGCATCGGCGCCGCGGTCGGCTCCGTTCTGAAGGCCGGGGACATCGTGGCGCTGATCGGGGACCTGGGAACGGGAAAGACATGCATCACTTCGGGGATCGCCAGGGGACTGGGTGTTCCGGAGGCTTACTACATCACGAGCCCCACCTTCACCCTGATCAACGAATACCCGGGAAGGATCCCCCTGTACCACCTGGACATGTACCGTCTTGCCGGTTCCGCGGACCTGGACGACATGGGCGTAGAGGAGTATGTGTACGGAAGCGGCGTCATGGTCATCGAGTGGGCGGAGAAAATGGCGGACCGGCTTCCCCGGAACGCCGTCCGGATCACCCTCGAACATGACGGGGAGGAAAAAAGAAAGATTGAAATTTCTGCAGAATTCGATAAAAGGACGAGCATTCGGAAAGCGCTTGAAGAGGGAGGATTCCGCTAAATGGCTTTAATTGTTCAGAAATACGGTGGAACTTCGGTTGCGAACATCGAGAAGATCGAGAACGTGGCCCGCCGGGTGGCCCGAACGAAGGAGGGTGGAAACGAAGTGGTGGTGGTTCTCTCCGCCATGGCGGGGGAAACGGACCGCCTGATCCAGCTTGCCCGCAAGGCCTCGGAGCAGCCGGTGGACAGGGAGTTCGACGCCCTGATCTCCACGGGAGAGCAGGTCACAATAACACTGCTTGCCATGGTGCTTCAGCGGATGGGATACGCGGCCAAGTCCTTCCTGGGTTCCCAGGTGAAGGTCCAAACGGACCGCTCCTTTACGAAGGCGAGAATCGTCAAAGTGGACACGGAGGCCATGACCCGGGAGCTGAAACGGGGCGTCGTGGTGGTCGTGGCCGGTTTCCAGGGGGTGGACCCCGACGGAAACATCACCACCCTCGGAAGGGGAGGCTCGGACACAAGCGCCGTTGCCCTCGCGGCGGCCCTGAAGGCGGACCGGTGCGACATCTACACCGACGTGGACGGCGTGTACACGACGGATCCCAATATCTACCACAAGGCCAGGAAGCTGAAGAAGATTTCCTACGACGAAATGCTCGAACTGGCGAGCGCCGGGGCGAAAGTCCTCCAGCACCGTTCCGTGGAGCTGGCGAAAATTTACGGCGTTCCGCTTTTTGTCAAATCTTCGTTTACCGATGACGATGGAACCTTAGTCACCATGGAGGACAAGGATATGGAAAAAGAGGTCGTTTCCGGTGTGACCTATGACAGAAATCAGGCGAAGGTGACGGTGGTTCACGTCCCCGACAGGCCCGGAATCGCCGCCCGCCTGTTCACGCCGCTTTCCGACGAGAATATCCCGGTGGACATGATCATTCAGAATGCCAGCGTCGAAGGTTTCACCGATCTGACCTTTACCGTGGCCCGGAAGGACATCCGGGACGTCCAGCGCATGGTGGACAAGGTGTGCGTCGAGATCGGAGCCAAGGGCGTGGAATACGACGAGAACATCTCCAAGGTGTCCATCGTGGGCGTGGGGATGAAGAGCCATGCCGGCGTGGCGTCGCGGATGTTCACCGCCCTCGCCTCGGAAGGGATCAACATCCTCATGATCAGCACTTCGGAGATCAAGGTTTCCTGCGTCATCGAGAGCAAGTACACCGAACTGGCGGTCCGGGTGCTCCATGACGCCTTCGGCCTGGAAAACGATCACTGAGTCCTTTCCCGGCCCATACTTTCCGGAGGACAGCTTGTTCAGTGCCGGCCAGCGCAAGGGGGTGATCCTCCTTCTGATCCTTACCATGGTTTATCTGTGTCTCCGGGGATGGAATCCCGGAAGGGACGAGGGCGAGGCGGCGGAATCGCTCCTCGGATGCGGCAAGGGGAATGTCGTCGCGGCGCTCCGCGGGGATGACGAAAGGGAAGGGGTGTACACGCTCCCGGCTGGGGCCACCGTGGGAGACCTCTTCCGGTCGGCGGGGCTGGAAACCCCGGCCGACGCCACGGAACGTGATCGGAAGCTGAAAAACGGGGACCGCGTCATGGTCCTTCCCGCGGGAAACGGGGCGCCGGCGGTAAGGTTGGATGAAATTCCCGCAGCCCAAAAGATGGTTCTCGGCATTCCCGTGGACCTGAACCGGGCCTCCGTGGAGGACCTGGAGCGGCTTCCCGGCATCGGCCGGAAGACGGCGGAGGCCATCGTCCGGTACCGGGAGACGGAAGGCCCCTTGAAGAGCCTCGAAGATCTGAAGAAAACCGGCTTCGCGGGAGACCGGCGGATCGGCGAAATCCGCCGTTACGGTTTTGCCGGGGAAGGGCAGGGCCCGGCCGGCGGAAACGAATGAAAACCGGGAAGGTGTCACACCTTCCTTCTTGACACCTTCCACGTTTCTGTGGTAGCTATATTGGTCTTTTCAACAGTGTCGGGGCGTGGCGCAGTCTGGTAGCGTATCTGAATGGGGTTCAGAGGGTCGGAGGTTCAAATCCTCTCGCCCCGACCATTGAAAAGAAAACGATTTCGACAAAAAAGGCCCTCAGGAATGAGGGCCTTTTTTGTTGTTCAAAGCCTCGCTGTCTACCATTTGTCTAATGTTCGGCCTTGCTAGGGCGATTTGGGGCAGTTTAGGGTGATCTCGAAAAATCTGCAGAGTGGTTTTCGTTCATACCTTCCTGAAGTCGATAAAAACCAGAGTGAAGAAATTTTAGCGATTTCTTTCAGTAATCAGTAACGCTACGCATCAGCGGCGCGGCTTGTCCGCGTCCGCTGAAAGCGTTTGTTATGCGCCCGCCTTCGGTCTGCCTCTTACCCATTTATCAACTCGAGCGATACATTCTTCAAGGTTGTCGCGGACTTGATAGACCCAGAACCGCATTACATCCCAGCCCAACTCCATGAGGCGCTGGTTCCTGATCTCATCCCTCCGGCATAGCTCGCCGTCCCAATTGCGGTGGTACCGCTCTCCATCAATCTCAATGTTGAGACGCCTATCCCCATTTACGACGGCAAAGTCCAGCAGGTACTTCTCGACAGGGTACTGTGGGATCAGCCGAAGGCCTGCCACATAGGCATTTCGATAGAAGATGCGTTCCCACTCCGAGACTAGTTCTGGCCGTGCAACAGCGGGGTATTCGGGACCGGGGTCCATGTATGCTTCCGGTTCAGCCGCTTGAGCGCCGTGACGAACCCGATCAACGTAGGAAGCAAACCGCGCCAGATAGTCTACGCTACAGTTCATCGCTGCCGAGTGGTCCCCTACGACGACCAGCGCAGCTCGAGCCCGCGTAATTGCGACATTGAACAGATTGGGGTTACCTCGGAGAAAGCCCAGAGCAGTGTCTGAGACGCCTTCCGAGACTACTGGCGAGAAGATCATCACATCGCGCTCATCCCCCTGGAACTTGTGAACGGTATCGGCAAGGAAGTCTAAATCGGCCAGTCTTGAGGTCGCGGCGTCATGCTGAGAGACCAAATCCCGGATGAGGTTCGCCTGGGCTCTGAATGGGCTGACGACACCGATACTCCCGCGATAGCCTTGATTGATTAGACGCTCGATTTCAGCTACGACGGTGCGTGCCTCCTGCTCATTGACGGCTCCGCCCGTTCCGGGACGAACGGTCCTTCCCTTAACGTGGACCCATCGAACCGACGGCTCATCTGTCCGAGGACGCCGCAAGTGGTCATACCTAGTCGCCACCCTAAGGCGACCCTCGTAAAACATCCAATTCGAGAACTCAATGATATCGGCGTGTGAGCGATGATGGTCGCGCAGGGCAACGATGTCCTCACTTCGGCAGAGGCTGCTGGCGAGGTCAAACAGCGAACGAGGCGAATACGCCCAGCCGGGGTAGTCATCGACTAGTCCGTGTTTGCTAAGCAACTGCTGGTCCTGCAGCTTCGACAGCGTACTGATGTGCCGGAGCTGCATCGGGTCGCCGATTACGACTACACGGCGGGCCCTGAAAAGGAGCGGGAGAGCAGAAGCTATGTCGCACTGGCTGGCCTCGTCCACCACGAGCAGATCAAAGAAGTTCGGCTCGAAAGGCACTCGCCCCCGAGCAGAGAGTGACGTGACCGCCCAACAAGAAAGTATCGACGTGATCTGTGGGAATAGCTGGTAGTACCGCCGGAAGACGTCCCGCCCCAACTGTCGGTTTTGGTCGTTCGCGGATATGATCATCTGCAGCAGTGCGCTGTAGTCGCCCAGCAGCTTGCGCTGTTGGGGACTCATTCGAGCGGGCTGAAGGCGCAACCACGCTTCCCACAACGACTCTGAGTTGAAGGATAGATCGTCGGTGAGCTTTCTTCGCGACCGACTCAGTTCTTCAATGGAATGCCCCTTCGTCAGCGCCGCCAGCTTTGTGAAGTACGCTTGTGCTTCATCCACTTGAGAAACTCGACTGGCCAATCTCGGGCCGTACCGAATCCAGTTGTCAATCGTGGTCGAATCGACCACTCCCTCAGGTAGTGGCAAACCCAGTCGCTGCGCCACCTTCTGTAAGGGGTCAACGGCCGCCTTCAATCGTTCAAACCGCTTTTCCCGGACGAGTGGCCAGAAGAGTCTTGCCAGGAAGGACTGCTTGGCTCTGTCTGCCTGATCGATGGCCCCCTGGACGTGCGTTGTCACTCGGTTCAGCTCCTCTTGGTCGATGGACCTGAACCGCGCGAAGATTTCTTCTCCCATGTCACGACGGGCCTGCTCGACACGCTGCTCGAAGGCGTCGACTTCATTTCGAAGCTGCACCACAGCCTGAAAGGCTGCATCGAGGGCATCTGACCGCTTTTGCAGTTGGGCGTGTGCGGCCTCGCACTCCCGGTATTGCTTGTGGTCATCTGCGGTTGCACTCGCAGCAAGCAACGACACGAGGTAGTCCGCAAGTCGGGCTTGGTACTGATTAGCACCGAGACGGAGCAGCACTGGGCGAGGTCCGAGCGAATTGACTCGTGTCTCGACGACATCAACCGCCTTGTTGTTCTTGCTGGCAAACAAGACGGTCTTCCCCTGCCACGCGGCGTTGACAAGGATCGACGTCACCACCTGCGACTTGCCAGTTCCGGGTGGTCCGGTGATGACCGTGAGGGAGTTAGACAGAGCCTGCCTTACAGCCTGCCGCTGCTCGCTGTTCAGCGGCAGGACCTCCAAAAGGGCCTGTTGGCCAGCGGGAGGCGATTCGATGGGCTGCCGGGTCAGCCATGAGCCAAGGGCAGTTCCCTGATACTTGGTCTCCTCGACCGACTGGAGCATGCCGAGCTCAGTTTCAAGCCCCTTCGTGTACGGAGAGCGTTCCGCGGCAACGAGAATAGCTCGGTTGAAGATGCCTTGCTCATTCAGGTCGGCCAATGGTATTCCGCTACCCAAGGCAAAGGGATCGATGTTCTCTTGCCAATCCCAGTCTGCCCGGATTTCGCGCAGTCGTGCGAACAACTCGTCCAATTCAGGTTGTTCGCCCGCCACGCCTCCCAGTCCGAGTTCCTCGCCGAGCTGGATCGCCTCCTCCATCAGACTCGTCTCGCCCACGTTCGAGAGCGACCGCAACGCTTGAAAATTGAGTTGGGGCAGGTCGTCCCCAAGCGTGGGAGCAGAGTACTTGTTTTCGGCATCCTGGAACGGGAAGAGCATGAGCGGCTCGACTTTGAAGCCCTCCCAGTTCGATTTCCGTGAGCGGATCAGATTGAGTCGAACCGGGTAGCCGAGGAAGACCGCCTGTCGGTTACGATCGCGCCGAACCCTTGCAAGGAGTTGCCGGCCAGCGTCGGAGCCGAATGGATCGTTCCCATCACCATCGAGCAGCGGTAACGACGGCAGTTCGACATAGCCAGGCTGGCCATACTTCGAGGACGCAAACTCGCTAACGCCGCCCACGTCATCATGGCTTAGGCAGTCCAAGTAGTAGCGGCAGAGCTTGGCCAGCGGGGTATCCAGACGTTTCGGGCCTTGTGCCTCCCCCTTGTCGATCGCCGATGCCCCCTTCAGAGACCAGCGGTAGCCTTTATCCTGCTGTACTCGCCCCTTGAGCCGACCATACAAAGCCGAATTCACGAGCTGCCTGTCGACGCCAAGGGTCGCGGCGATCTGACCTGCCTTCTGCCTAGGTCTAGCTTCGAGTACCTGTATGATTCGACTGTCCAGATCAGTCATCGAGTACCTTCGATCGAGTTCGTGCGCATAATGCACGGCTCACTCGGCGCCGGCTTTTTCGGCGATCCAGTGCAGCCGATGGTTGGACGGTACTTCTTCACATCGTGCTTCAAAGTCCAAATTTCTAAACGTCTCTCAATAGGCAACTACAGTTCTTTCGGTTCTAGCAACCCGGTCTTATTCTTGAATTTGTCAATCAGTCTCATGTCAAGGCGCGTCACTAATCCCGAAATGTCTTTCACGAAACCTTCAAAACCAGCGCCTTCGAGGATAGTCGTAATGCCATGCTGGCCTGTGATCTGAGCTTGATAAATCTTGCGTGCAAAGCGATCAGCAAGCCTGAGGCAGAACTGCTGTTCAAGCTCCTTCGATTCATCGCTCCAACTTAACATCGTGGTGTTCGAGGAAAACCGCACTCGGTCTTCCCACTCTGATACCACGGTGGGGTTCGCCGGATGAAAGCTTCTCAAAAACTGCTTTGTGCCTTCTCCAATTCGGTTGACGATCACGTCTCTAAAGAACTGACGCATAGACGGCGTCATGGTCTTGCGGTCAAGAACAATTTGAACTGCTTCGATGGGACTCGTGAACAGTATGCTTAAGACTGCATTCGCAATCGCCTGTACCATTGCATGACCCCATACTGTATTGCGGAGATCGAAGCCCTCACGTAATGTCTTGTCATCTAGATATGGAGCGCTGGCCCCAGTGGTCAATCGGGTCGCACGGGCCATAACGTTTATTTTGTCGTACTTCGATTTCAAATCTTTGCCGTATCCGGGATAAGGCTTCACCACTGCCGCAAAGGGAACGATATTCAGGCTGGAAAAGATTCCGGCCATCTTTTTATCATCATCCGATCCACGAACAAGTACAGGAGGATCACCAAGCACTGCGACGGTTGCGGCTACAAAAGGCTTATCGGCGTCGTCTACAGGCATCGTGCCCGATTCATCGCCGAATATGTAAAGGGTAGCCAACTCGTGTCCTCCTATCTTGTTGTCGTCCAACGACTGAACTCACTGGTTTTTACAAAGCGTAGCGGAGTAAAAATCCAGTGCAGTGATTTGTTATACCATGTCTTCATTTTTTGGATTTGTAAAAGCAGAAACTTGCTTGAATTCAGTAACTGCTTCTTTGACTTCTTTTCTATCTTTAAATCTCCAATTCTTATTTATATAATCTGACCATCTGTTCAATTTCGATAAGTTGAATTGGATTGATAATATCGTTCTATATTTTGCATACCTTAGAACAGCTTTATCTGGAACGAAAAATTGCAACCTTGTAAAAAGGGTTTCGTATGCTGCTATTAATGCTGCAATATATACAAAAGGTATAAACAGGATTGACAACAATATAGGCATATAAAAACTTTCAAGATTCTCAGTGGTTGCAAAATTCTTAAAATCCGTAGCTACTTTATAAGAAGAATAAAATAAAAGAAACAATCCTGCTGCTACTAAAATAAAGTTCAGAAATTTATCCACAATTTCGTACTCTTTGTCTCTTTCAGTGAGTGCTTTCATGCCACCAATAATTCCAGATACAGGGACAATTATAAACTCGATCCAAAAATTGAATACATATATGTTTATGAAAAATTCCAAAAAGACGAGCCCTTTAACGTTGTCTTTGATAGATTTTTTAAAAAATCCTGGCTCGTTTGCTTTCTGGAAATTAAAAAGCATTATAAATGCCACGCATACACTCCACAAAACGGTCAAAGGGATATGGTCGATCTTCCATATTCCAATAAGCTTAAGGACACAGATTACACACGCGATATACGTAAACATTAGCAGATATGATAATGTCAGTTTCCACGCAAAAAAAGCTTTGATTAGTTGAAAAAAAGGCTTTCTGGTCTTGGAATAGGAGACACAACAAATAATAGCAAAAACAATCCAGATTAAGAGAGCAAGTTCTCTATTATTTAATGCTTGAAAGAATTTCTGGATAGCTTCCATCATTTAAGGTCTTTTGAGGTATAACAAATTATTAGCCTTTCATATTTTCGTCGAAAGCCCGCATTAACAGATGAGGTATTTAGGGGTCGAAGGGTCGGGGTCGGACCAAGATAACATATTTATATCTCTAGATATATCTAAAATAAAGGGTAGTATTAAAGCCTTAGGCGTACATTTTGGGGTCTCAAAATGACCTTCTAAGATCAATAGGCACTTTTAGAATATGCAAAATCGAGTATTTGTCAATGAGTATTTAAATGACGCAGTTGGATCATATCAGGAGTATCAAAAGGATTGAAGAGGCCTTGACGGCCTGATCCGCCGGCCGGAGATGAGGCCTCTTTACGGATCGCTTGATAGATATGCATGAAATGGGCATACTGATGCATATGTTTCTTGAGGTGAAACCATGAGGACGACATTGAATATTGAGGACAGCCTGATCGAGAAGGCGTCCCAAATGACGGGGATCAAGGAGAAAACGACGTTGGTCAGGCTCGGGTTGGAGGCGCTCATTGCAAGGGAAAGCGCGAAGAGGCTGGCAAAACTGGGGGGTAACGAGAAACAGCTTCGGCCGATACCGAGGAGAGGCACCCTGTAGAATGGTCCTTGTCGATACATCCGTATGGGTCTCGCATCTGCGGGAAATGAACGCCGGCCTCGTAGATCTGCTCAATGCCGGAAAGGTCGCATGTCATCCTTTCATTCTGGAGGAGCTTGCCTGAGGAAATCTCAACAACAGAGCAACCATTCTCTCCCTTCTCGAAGCGCTTCCCATGGCGGCAGCGGTAGAACACGAAGAGGTGCTCGCATTCATCGAGGGTCACGGTCTCATGGGGAAGGGGTTGGGATACGTGGACGTCCACCT
>ENA-UPXM01002864-UPXM01002864.1-activated-sludge-metagenome-genome-assembly--contig:-NODE-2864-length-19686-cov-5.741633_pt1 | contig 19686 bp, 17 predicted proteins | sample MGYA00238178_ERZ772708 | MGnify/ENA primary metagenome ERZ772708 (study PRJEB29002, sample SAMN05720212) | activated sludge metagenome | isolation source: anaerobic digester from wastewater... | reverse complement strand
AATTGACATGGGAAACGGATTGCACGATATTTGCTTGTTTTTATGCAGGGTTCCGCAGCAGGCGCAAAGCGGAACCATGTATTGCTGCTGTTGTTTCAAAGACAACCGGAGGGGGAAGTAAACATGGAACGCTGGTCAATTAACGACTCTGCAAAGGTATACAACATCAACAACTGGGGCGCCGAACTTTTTTCCATCGACAAAAAAGGGAATCTCTGCGTTCACCCCTCCCCCAATTCCAAGTATTCCATCGAACTGAAATCGCTGGTGGACGATCTGATCAAGCGCAAGATCAAGCCGCCGATCCTGCTGCGTTTCATGAATATCCTGGAAGGGCGCATCGCCGCCATTAACCGCGTTTTCAAAAACGCCATCCAGGAAAACGAGTACCCGGCCAGGTACCAGACATTTTTCCCCATCAAGGTCAACCAGCAGCGTCAGGTGGTTGAGGCGATCGCCAACTTCGGAAAAAAATTCAACATGGGGCTGGAGGTCGGCTCCAAACCGGAACTGGTAGCTGCCATCTCCATGTCCACCGGCACCGGCCTGCCGATCATCTGCAACGGCTACAAGGACACCGAATTTATTGAGACGATCCTCTACGCCACCAAGATCGGCTTTGACATCACCATTGTGGTGGAAAAGCTGTTCGAGCTGGAAAAGATCATCCAACTGGCGCGCAAAACCGGCATCAACCCCAAGCTGGGCATCCGCGTCAAACTCTCCTCCAAGGGCACCGGCAAGTGGGCCACTTCCGGAGGCGAGGACGCCAAGTTCGGCCTGCGCATCTCCGAGATCATCACCGCCATCGAGTCACTCAAGAAGAATGAGATGCTTGACTGCGTCAAGTTGCTGCATTTCCATATCGGCAGCCAGATCACCAAGATCGACAAGGTCAAAAACGCCCTGATCGAAGGTACCCGCATCTATGTGGAGATGAAGAAGCTGGGGGTCAACCTGGAATACATGGATATTGGCGGAGGCCTGGGCGTGGACTATGACGGTTCCAAGTCCAGCTACTTCTCCAGCGTCAACTATTCCATCGACGAATATGCCAATGACGTGGTCTACCAGATCAAGAACATCTGCGACGCGGCCGGCATTGAATGCCCCAACATCATCTCCGAATCCGGGCGCGCCACCGTCGCCCATTACTCAGTGCTGGTCACCAATGTGCTTAACACCAACACAACCAATCAGGCCCAGGACTTTGAATCGATCCTGACCGATGACGAGCAGCTTTCCCCTACCGTCAAAAAGCTGGTGGACATCTACAAGAGCATCGACCGCCATTCGGTGCGCGAGGACTACCACGACACCATCCAGCTGATCCAGGAGGCGGTCAGCCTGTTTAATCTGGGCTACCTGAACCTAAATGACCGCGCCATGGCCGAATGGCTATACGGCCGGATCATCAAGAAGATCAACGGCATCGTCGAAAAGCTGAAGCCGATCCCGGAAGAGCTGCAAAACTTCAAACTGATCATGCGGCAGACCTATTTCGCCAACTTTTCGCTGTTCCAGTCCATCCCGGACTCCTGGGCCATTGACCAGCTGTTCCCGATCATGCCGATCCAGCGGCTGACAGAGAAGCCGGACATCATCGCCTCCATCGCCGACATCACCTGCGACTCGGACGGCGAGATCACCAGCTTCGTGGGCGAGAACGGCCGCACCAAGGCGCTGCCGCTGCACCGTATCCGCAAAGATGAGGATTATTACATCGGCTTCTTCCTGATCGGCGCCTATCAGGAAATCCTGGGCGACCTGCACAACCTGTTCGGCGACACCAACGCCGTGCACATTACCTTTAACAAAAAGACCAACTACAAGATCGACACCGTCATTACCGGCGACGCCACCTGGCAGACCCTTAAATATGTCCAGTACGACGCCAACGAAATCTTGAAAAGCGTGCGTGACAACCTGGAAAACAGCGTCGCCTCTCGCCGCATCACCATTGAGGAGAGCAGCCACTTCCTGGAGCTGCTGGAAAAATCACTTAAGTCCTACACCTATCTCGGGGAATAATTCCGGCTTTCTGTAAAAGTTATGTTACGGGCATTGTGCTTGACAGCAAATGCCCGTATTATATTTCAATCCATTTTAAGACTATTTGCAGTAGTGTCAGATGCGTGATGATTGCCGTAGCGGTGAGGAGTTGTACCCGCAGGCGTAGCATCCCCCCATCTTGACAGCGCTCTCAGGAGGCAGAAATATGAGTAAAGTACTTATCATCGGCGCCGGCGGCGTCGGCCAGGTCGTCACCCACAAATGTGCACAGGCCAAAGACGTCATCTCCGAAATCACCCTGGCATCCCGTACCAAGTCGAAATGTGACGCCATCGCGGCCCAGATTGCCAGACCCATAAAGACCGCCCAGGTCGATGCCGACAACGTGCCGGAACTGGTGGCGCTGATCAAAGCCGAACAGCCGAAAATGGTCATCAACGTCGCCCTGCCCTACCAGGACCTGACCATCATGGACGCCTGCCTGGAGACCGGCGTGGATTACCTGGACACAGCCAACTACGAGCCGCTGGACACGGCCAAGTTTGAATACTCCTGGCAGTGGGCCTATCAGGACCGCTTCAAGGAAAAAGGGCTGATGGCGCTTTTGGGTTCCGGCTTTGACCCGGGGGTCACCAACGTCTACACCGCTTTGGCTGCCAAGAAATATCTGGACGAGATCCAGGAACTGGATATCATCGACGCCAATGCCGGCAACCATGGCCAGCCCTTTGCCACCAACTTCAACCCGGAGATCAACATCCGCGAAGTCACCGCCACCTGCCGCCATTGGGAAAACGGCCAGTTTGTTGAGTCCTCGCCGCTATCTACCAAGCATGTCTTCGACTTCCCGGAGGGGATCGGGCCGATGAACATCTACCGCCTCTATCACGAAGAGATGGAATCCCTGGTCAAGCATATCCCGACCATCAAGAAGGCCCAGTTCTGGATGACCTTCTCCGACAACTACCTCAAGCACCTGGAGGTGCTGCAGAACGTGGGGATGACCCGCATCGACGAGGTGGAGTTCAACGGCCAGAAGATCGTGCCGATCCAGTTCCTCAAAGCACTACTCCCTGACCCCGGCTCACTGGGGCCGCTGACCAAGGGTAAAACCTGTATCGGCGTGATCGCCCGCGGTATCAAGGACGGCCAGCGCAAACAGGTCTACATCTACAACATCTGCGACCACCAAGATTGCTACAGAGAGGTCAAGTCCCAGGCCATCAGCTACACCACCGGCGTACCGGCCGCAGTCGGCGCGATCATGATGCTGACCAACAAGTGGCGCGGAACCGGCGTGTTCAACATGGAACAGTTCGACCCGGAGCCGTTCCTGGATGTGCTGGGACCGATGGGATTGCCGACGGTAGTGGTAGACGGCGGCGACTGGCCAGAACTATAAAGAAAACGCCATATTTGCACCCTGATGTCACCGGTGACTGCGCTGGTTCCTCGACGTAGCGCTGCTACGCCTCGTCACCTGCTCGCCTCCGACGCCATCATCTTCACAAATCTGACGTTTCCTGAACAAACTGGACCTCTAACTCTGCTCTCCGCATTACGGTCCACGGACACGGATCACGGACAACAGTATGATCTGCCCTCTGTGGCAAAAAAGGATTTTGAATTTGACCGGTATCGACATAGAAAAAATACTGCAGCTCGCCCCATCTCCCGCTTACGTCGTGGACCTGGGGCGTTTGCGTCACAACCTGTCCATTCTGGACCATGTTCAGAAACGCAGTGGTGCTAAAATCCTTATGGCGATGAAGGCCTTCTCCATGTGGAGCGTGTTCCACATCATCCGACAGACCCTGCAGGGTGTCTGCGCCAGCTCCCCCTGGGAGGCCAGGCTAGGTTACGAGGAGTTCGGCGGAGAGGTGCACAGCTTTGCCGCCGCCTTCAAGGAAAGCGATGTAGTGGAACTGCTGGGGATATCCAACCACCTGGTCTTCAACTCCTTCAACCAGCTGGAGCGTTTCCGTCCGTTGTGGCAGCAGAAGGCCGGCAAGGTATCCATCGGACTGCGCGTCAATCCGGAGCACAGCGAAGGGCACACACCGATCTACGACCCATGCGCCCCCATGTCCCGACTGGGCATACCGCGCGCCGAATTTGAAGGGCGGTCTCTGGCCGGCATCGAAGGGCTGCACTTCCACACCCTCTGCGAACAGCTGTTCGAACCGCTGGAGCGCACCGCACAAGCCTTCGAGGAAAAGTTCGGTGAGTTCCTGCCGCAGATGAAATGGCTCAATCTGGGTGGCGGCCACCACATCACCCGTGAAGGTTATGACATCGATGGTCTGGTGGAGCTGATCAAATACTTCAAGGACAAATACGGCCTGGAGGTCTATCTGGAGCCGGGCGAGGCCATCGCCATCGGCACCGGCATCCTGGTCAGCGAGGTGCTGGACATAGTTCACAACCAGATGGATATCGCCATCCTAGACATTTCCGCCACCTGTCACATGCCGGACATTCTGGAGATGCCCTACCGCCCCGCCATCACCGGCGGCTTTGACGCCGGCGAAAAGGCGCATACCTACCGTCTGGGTGGGCCATCATGTCTGGCCGGTGACATCATCGGCGACTGGTCGTTTGAAAAACCGCTGCAGCCGGGTGATCGTCTGGCCTTTGAGGACATGTCCCACTACACCATGGTCAAGACCACCACCTTCAACGGCATCCAGCATCCGGCCATCTGCACCTATGAACCGGAGACCGGCGAGCTGTCAGTCAAACGCCGCTTCAGCTACCCGGACTTCAAGGCCAGGCTTTCGTAAAAACGTGATACGGGACCCGTGTCCGGGGACCGCAACATAACGGAAAACGGAATACCGACACGGAAGACGAAATATTATCATGGAACTTAAAAGCAAGATATGGATGAACGGCAACCTGGAATGGTTTGCCTATATCAATGATGACGACATGTACCTGGGCAAGCGCGAGGTGCCGGTGCCGCTGGAGGAGGGGGACGCCTGGACCAATGACCTGGGGGACATGTTCAGGATCGTCGATGGTGTCATCACCCACCTGGGCAGAACAGAACCGCCAAAGAAATACTGGTAGCAACAAACCATAAACCTTGAAACGACTGTTGTCTCACGCAGAGACGCGAAGAGCTTCAAATACATATCAACAAACAAGGGCACATCAACAGGGTATATTACTGATTCCCCCAATTCTTTGCTTTTACCCCGCAGCATTCTCCGCGGCTCCGCGTGCGACTATTGCAACCAAATATTATGCTTTTGTTAGTGTATTTCGTGGATAGTTGTTATTTTAAGGTTCAATTCTTGCTCGACCACACATACCAGTCTGGTGCCACCCAGACCCAGTAACCGGCCTTGCCGTTCTGGCCGCACCAGGCGCCACCGCCCCACCAGCCATAGTCCCTGTAATTACCATAGGTCTTGCGATCCCTGGGGCACTTCAGCACCTGAACCAGCCCGGAATACTTGCCGCCAGCCGAAGCCCGCGCAGGGGCACCGGCAACCGGGCGCGAGCCCTTATGCTTCCACACATACCAGTTGGGTGCCACCCAGACCCAGTAACCAGCCTTGCCCTTTCTGCCGCACCATGCGCCGCCCCCCCACTGCCCATAATCGCGAAATTCGCCATAATTGCCGCGATCTCTGGGGCAAGGCAGAACCTGAATCAGCCCCGAGTATTTTCCGTTAACCGAGGCCTCGGGCGGCGCTTCTTCTGCCATGACCGGCAGGCAAAACAACACCCCCAGCAGGCAGGACAGGACTCCGGACACTGAAAACATTTTTCTGGCCATCACAGCATCTCCTTTCAGGCAGTAGTAAAAACTGTCTGAAAGTATACCACCAAAAACCGGAATCAAACGGCCCAAGCGCCCCTTTACTTCCAGCCAGCACTCTGCTATCACCTTAAGCCATGACAACACGCCAGCAGCAGATCATCGAGGTCGCCATCCCGCTTTACATGGACAAGACCTTTCACTACCTCGTGCCAGTTGCCCTTGCAGAAAAGGCACTGCCGGGCAGACGTGTGTTCGTGCCCTTCGGCGGACGCAAGCTGACCGGGTATGTGCTTGGCTACGCCGCTTCCGCGGAAACGGCAAAATTGAAGGAGGTTATCCAGCTACTGGATGACGAGCCGCTCTGGACCCCTGCCGAGCTGGAATTTTTCCGCTGGGTGGCATCGTATTACATGCACCCGCTGGGCGAGGTACTCAAGACGGCCCTGCCGGCCGGCATCAACCTGCAGAGCAAAAAATCCGCTGCCGTTGAGGGCGAGACGGTCAGCGGCGGCCGCAATGTGCGTATTGAAAACTGGTATCGCCCCGGCAACGGCTCCATGCCGGCCAGGGCGTTGGGCAGCAAAACCACCGACGTGCTGGAACTGATCCGCACCAGCGGAGAGGTATCGGCTGGCGAACTGCGGGGACGTTTCGGACAATGCGGGCCGCAGTTAAAACGCCTGACGGAGCTGGGGCTGATCACCCTTGAAAAGCGCGAATTCTACCGTGATCCATTCAAGGAAGAGCGTGTGGAGCCGGACACCCCTCGCGCGCTAAACCCACATCAACAGGCCGCGCTGGATACGCTGCTCCAAGCCCTGGACTGCCATAATTTTTCTCCCTGGCTGTTGCATGGCGTGACCGGCAGCGGCAAGACGGAGGTCTACCTGCAGGCCATCGACCACTGTCTGCAAAAGGGCAGAGCCGCCCTGGTGCTGGTGCCGGAGATTTCACTGACACCGCAACTGGTGCGGCGGTTCCGCGCCCGCTTCGGCAGCGGCATTGCCATCCTGCACAGCGGGCTTTCCGACGGGGAACGTTACGACGAATGGCGTCGCATCCGCCGCGGCCTGGCCCGGATTGTCATTGGCGCCCGCTCGGCGGTCTTCGCGCCGCTGGAAAAGATTGGCATCATCGTGGTGGATGAAGAGCATGAGGCCTCCTTCAAACAGGCGGAAGGGCTGCGCTACAACGCCCGCGACCTAGCCCTGGTCAGAGGCCGGATGGAAGGGGCTACCGTGCTGCTCGGTTCGGCCACGCCATTGATCACCACCCTGCATGCCGCCGAGCTGGGTCGTCTGGGGCTGCTCTCACTGCCGCAGCGCGTCCGCGACATCCCCATGCCGACCGTGGAAACCGTGGCCATGCAAGGCATCAAAAGTGCCATCTCGCCGCGTCTGCTGCAGGCACTGGAAGAAACCATTACAGCCGGTGAGCAGGCGATCATTTTCCTCAACCGGCGCGGCTATGCCTCGGTGCTGGTCTGTGGCGACTGCAATCAGCCGCTGACCTGCCCCAACTGCAGCGTGACCCTCACCTATCACCGTCAGCGGCGCCAGAGCATTTGCCACTACTGCGACTATGCCGTACCGGCACCCTGTGTCTGCCCGGCCTGTAACGGCATGGAAATGAAGGAGCTGGGCGCCGGCACCGAGCGGCTCGAGCATGAGCTGCAGGAACTGCTGCCCCAGGCGCGCATCCTGCGCATGGACAGTGACACCACCTCCGGCAAGGGCAGTCACAACCGCATCCTGAAACAGATGTCGGAAGGCACGGCCGATATTCTGATCGGTACGCAGATGATCACCAAGGGGCACGATTTCCCCGGCGTGACCCTGGTGGGGGTGGTCAACGGCGAGGCCAGCCTGAACATGCCCGACTTCCGCAGCTCGGAACGCACCTTCCAGATACTATCACAGGTCTTCGGGCGGGCCGGACGGGGAGACATTCCCGGCCGGGTGCTGCTGCAAAGTTTCAACCCCGGTCATTACGCCATCCAGTGCGCCATCAATCACGACTGTAACGGCTTTTACCAGCAGGAGATCGAATTCCGCAGGGAAGCCGGCTATCCGCCCTATTCCCATCTGGCCTGCATCGGTTTTTCCGGCACAATGGAGCAGGGAGTGGAACAGCGGGCTGAATATGCGGCAGAACTGCTGCAAAAGATCAAAAGGGAGATGAAACTAAGGATTGATGTGCTGGGGCCGGCACCGGCGCCACTATACCGGCTGCGCGGGCGTTTTCGCCGACAGATACTGCTCAAGGCCACCAGCCGTCAGGATCTGCGAAAGCTGGTGGGCATCTGGCTGGCCAGGCGTGAAACAACGGCCAACGTGCGTGAGGTGGTAGATATAGATCCGGTTGACATGATGTGATCAGAACCTGATGTCCAGCCCCACCCCCAGCTTCTGTGCGGCCGGATCCTTGACGTTCTGCCTGGGTTCGGGTGACAGCTGGATGTAGGTATAATCAAGATTCAAGGAAAAACTGCCGTTCAGCTTGTAATTCACACCAGCCTGTCCGGCCACGCCGGTACGCACACTTTGCCACAGGCTGGCCCCCGTTTCGGTGCTCGTCCCCTTGCCAGGCAGGCTGTAACCCAGCCCAGTGCCCAGATAGGGGTGCAATTCCCTGGTGACGTTGAAACCGTAGCGGGCAGTCAGGGCGCCGACCGCTTTGCTCTTGGGATCATCCGTAAAACTTGTGATCGCCTCATGCCCAACGCTCAGGCCGGATTTGTCGTCTGCCGCCCCGGCAGTTGAATACATTGCTACAGCCAGCAGCATTGCCAGCATATATTTGGCGCATGTCATGTTTTGCATGACGCCATTATACACATTCGGCACCAGATTTGAAACCGTCTGTCCGCCAATCACAAATTCACATCTGCCGCAAAATCTGCTATCTTCGCACCTGTCAGCAGCAAGACCCGCACCCGACAGGGATTAACATGCACCACAACATCTACGCCGAAGAAATCAAGGGCAAGGCATATGACCGACAGCTGCTGCTGCGCTTTGTCCGCTATGTGGCGCCTTACCGCGCCGCCATACTGGGGGTGCTGTCCGTTCTGCCGCTGGTGGCGTTTTGCCGTCTGTCCCAGCCCTGGATCATCCGTCATGCCATCGACGACCACATCATAACCGGCCAACTGCAAGGGCTCTGGCTGATGGCCATGCTGTTCATCGGCGTATTGCTTACCGAGGCCCTGCTTTCATTTCTGGAAGTATTTCTACTGCAATCGGTCGGCCAGAGGGTCATGGCCGACATGCGCGAGGAACTGTTCCGTCATGTCATCAACCTTCCGGTTGCCTGGTTCGACCACAACCCCACCGGCGGCACGGTCACCCGGCTAACCAGCGACATCGAGGTACTGGGTGAGATGTTTGCCTCCGGTATCATCACCATCATCGGTGACATACTGCTTCTGATCGGCATCATCTCGGCCATGCTCTGGATGGATCTGAAGTTGTCGATGGTAACCTTCTCGGTCATACCGCTGCTGTTCGGTCTGGCCTGGCTGTTCAGACACAGGACACGCCAGTCGTTCCGCGTGGTACGCGCCCGGCTCGGCAGCCTGAACGGCTACCTGGCCGAAGCCATCAACGGCATCAGCGTCATCCAGGCCTTTAACCGACAGCGTGACGAGCAGCAGCGCTTCACAGAACTGAACAGTTCCTGCCGGGACGCCAACAAACCGGTCATATTCTGGGAGGCCTCGCTGTATGCCATGGTCGAAGCCCTGGCCTCGGTGGCCGTGGCGCTGGTCCTCTGGTACGGTGGTTTGCAGATCGTCGGCGGCGCATTAAGCTTCGGCGTACTGGTAGCATTCATCCAGTACATTGACAAATTCTTCGCACCGGTGCGGGACCTGTCCGCAAAATACTCTGTCATGCAGGGCGCCATGGCGGCCCTGGAACGCATCTTTGCCTTGCTGGACACGGAAAAGCCGTTGCGCGTGACCGTTGACCGTTATGCCCGTCATAGTACAAAAAAGACAACGGACACGGATAACGGACACGGATTACGGCCTCTAATCGAATTCCACTCCGTGACCTTTGCCTACCGCGACGGAGAAAATGCGCTGGATGATTTCAGCCTCAAGGTCGGACACGGCGAAAAAGTGGCCCTGGTAGGCGAAAGCGGCGGCGGCAAAACAACCATTGCCCGGCTTTTGAGCAGGCTTTACGAAACCGGCAGCGGCAGCATCCTGATCAATGGACGTGATATCCGCAGCATGCCGCTGATCGAACTGCGGCGCAGGATCGGCGTCGTATTGCAGGATCCCTGCCTGTTCGCTGGCAGCATCGCATTCAACATCTGTCTGGGTGACGGACAGGCAGCCTCCAGAATGCAGGCGGCAGCGGCAGCCGTTGGAGCAGCCGCTTTCATTGAACGGCTGCCCCAAGGCTACGACCAGCCAATCAACGAGCGGGGCAGCAACCTGTCGGCAGGCGAAAAGCAGCTGATCTCATTTGCCCGCGCTGTGGCGTTTGATCCGGAGATACTTGTGCTGGACGAGGCTACCGCCAGCATCGACACCCGCTCTGAGCAGATGATCAAACAGGGGCTTAAGGGGTTGATGCAGGGACGCACATCCATCGTCATCGCCCACCGCTTGTCCACCATCCAGGATGCCGACCGCATCGTCGTCGTCCACAGCGGCCGCAAGATAGAGGAAGGCACCCATTTCCAGCTCATGCAGGCCGGCGGTCTATACCACCGGCTGCATCAACTGCAGTTTGGTTTATAATAGGGAGAAACACATGCTCAAAATATCGATCAATGACCTGAAACACCACTACCGCTTCGGAGACAATGAGGCCGCCCGGCTGAAAGCCTTGCAGCCCCTGGCCGAACAGCACGCCGACGAATTTTCCGCCATGTTCCACAAATACCTGCAGAGCATTTCGGAAACAAATGCCATCATGCGCAACACCGACACAGGGCGCTTGAGCAAGATGCACGAGCACTGGTTCACATCACTTTTTGTCGGAGAGTATGAAGAGGCCTACTTCAAAAGCCTGAAGAGGATCGGCCAGGCCCATGTCAAGGTTGGCCTGAACGTGCATTTCGTCAATGCGGCCATGAACCAGATCCGTCACTTCCTGCTCAACCTGATCGACTCCAGCTACAGCGACCGGGAAGAACGACGGCTGACCCGCGAGGCGGTGGAAAAAATCCTGGATATCAACCTGGACGTGATGAGTTCTTCCTACCGGGACGAAGAGATGCGCAAGGTGTTCCTCTCCCGCGAGGTTGAATCATGGCTGATCAAGGCCACAGAGCGTTTCACCTATGGCCTGAATCTGATCCTGGTGCTGGCGCTGGCCGGGCTGTCTGTCTCAGCGGTGCTGCTGTTCATCTGGGATCTGGGGCACATGTTCCAGGGCAACATCGAAAAGGCGATCTTGAGTTCGCTCGGCTCACTTCTGATCATCTGGATGATGATCGAGCTGATGAGCAACGAAATCAAGAACTTGAAAGGCGGCAAGTTCAACATCCTGGTCTTCATCGGGGTGATTATCGTAGCCCTGATCCGTGAGATACTGATCTCCACCCTGCGGCACGACCCGCTGACAACCCAGGTATTCCTGGCCGGAACACTGCTGATCCTGGGGATCGTCTACTTCCTAGTGGCCAAGGTCCAGGGGATGGTGGACGGCGAATAATCCATGTTCTTCCCAGGGCACATACTGGCGGGATTCAGTCACGGTTTCAGACAGCGCCGGGCGCTGTGGCATTTGCTATGCTCCACGCCGCTCGACAATGGCATCGGCACACTGACGCCGGAACATTTCAAAGCGGAGGGGGTCAGGGCATTGTGCGTGGATTTTGACGGGGTGCTGGCGCCCCACGGTTCCGCCCAGCCACTGCCGGAGGCTTGTCAGTGGCTTAAGCGCTGTGCCGCTGAACTGGGCGAAACCGGGATATTCATCCTCAGCAACCGGCCGGCCGAACAGCGTCGCAACTGGTTCCACGCCAACTTTCCCGAAATGCGTTTCATCAGCGACGTCCGCAAAAAACCATTCCCGGACGGCATCCTGACGGCAGCCGCACAGGCGCGGGTTCAGGCCGATGAAGTCCTGATGATCGATGACCGCCTGCTGACCGGCTGCCTGGCAGCCATCAACGCCGGAGCCCGTCCCTGCTATGTCCGCCGCCCGTATGTGGCGCTGGGTCAGAAGACCTCCGCCGAGCTGTTTTTCATGACACTCAGACTTATGGAACGCATGTTCGTGAGGCTCTGCCGCGTCACATGGTGACCAGCAGCCGCCTGCCACAGAGAAAGAGGTAACCCATGTACGTCGAAAACCAGACCGCCCTGATCCGCCACAACATCAAGAAGGCCATTGCCTGGCTGATGTTCAACAACCGGCTGTCGTCAGACATCAACCGCATCCCGATCCGGCTGGTGCACCACGACTCCGAATCGTTCCGCTGCTGCATCTACAAGGATCGGGAGATGGTCAGAAAGCGCGCCATCGCCGCACTGGGCTTCAGCCTGGAGGATGATCCGGACATCGAATACGCCCTTTTGTCCGACTACGTCGAAAAAGCACTCAAACGGGACAAACCGACCTTCCCGATACTCACCTTTCTGGATGATGCCTGCCAGTCCTGCGTACGTGCCAACTACTTCGTCACCAACGTCTGCCGCCACTGCGTCGCCCGCCCCTGCATCGTCAACTGCCCCAAAGACGCGATCGTGATGAAGGACCAGGCTTACATCCAGGCTGACAAATGCATCAACTGCGGCATCTGCCAGAAGGTCTGCCCCTATCATGCCATCGTATACATCCCGGTCCCATGCGAAGAGGCCTGTCCAGTGGGCGCCATCAGCAAAAATGCCCAGGGGCGCCAGGAGATCGACTACGACAAATGTATCTTCTGTGGTCAGTGCGCCCGTTCCTGTCCCTTTGGCGCGGTTTTGGAAAAATCCCAGATCGTGGATGTGCTCAAGCACATCATTGCCAGCGACAGTGTCACCGCCATGATCGCCCCGGCCATTGCCGGACAGTACAAGGCCTCACTGGAGCAGATCGCCGGTGCCCTGAAGGCCCTCGGGTTCACCCATGTGGTCGAGGTGGCCCTGGGAGCGGACAAAACTGCGGAACTGGAGGCAGAGGAATTTGTGGAGCGGATGGAGAAGGGTGACAAGGTCATGGGCACCTCCTGCTGTCCAGCCTATGTGGAAGCGGCCCGTAAACACGCCAGGGCCTTTCTGCCCTACGTCTCCCACACCAAGACCCCCATGGCCTACACGGCCGAGATGGTTAAAGATGCCTGGCCCGAATCACTGCGGGTCTTCATCGGCCCCTGCATCGCCAAAAAGCACGAGGGGCTGGCCAATCCGGATGTGGATTTCGTGCTGACCTTCGAGGCGGTAGAGGCACTGTTTGCCGCCCGAAAAATCGATGTGAAGCAGACCTCCCCCGCTCCGCTCGACCTTCAGCCAGCCAGCGCCCATGGCCGTGGATTCCCGGTCAGCCAGGGGGTCACCAGCGCCGTCATCGCACGGGCGCAGGGCAAGCTTCAGATCAGGCCGGTGCTGATCGACGGACTGAGCAAAAAGAATGTCAAGCTGCTCAACGCCTATGCAGCCAAGTGTCCCGGCAATCTGGTGGAGGTCATGTCCTGCGAGGGGGGCTGCGTAAACGGCCCGGGCGTAATCAATGAGCCGGGCAAGGCCCGCCGCATGGTGGAGGAATTGGCAAAGCCGGCCATACAGGCGCCCGCAACAACCGACGCACCCGGCTGCCCCAAACGGGCCCAGCGCCTGGAACATGCCGAAGAATAGCAAACAAAAACCCGGTCTGCCCGTATGGCAGCCATAAACAAGAGGTCACCATGATCAGCGAAGAGATCAAACAACAGTTGCGCAGCATCGTCGGCCCTGACCACCTGCTGGACTCGGACATCGACCGTTTCGGCTATTCCTATGACTCATCCTTTGTTCCCTTCGCCGAGGCAAACAAACCGGATGTGATTGTCCGGCCGGCCGACACGGCCCAGGTCTCAGCCATCATGAAGCTGGCCAATCATCACGCCATCCCGGTCACTGCCCGCGGCACCGCCAGCGGACGCACCGGCGGCAGCATCCCGATCGCCGGCGGCATCGCCCTCTCCCTGACCCGCATGGACAAGATCATTGAACTGGACGAACGCAACATGATGGTCACGGTCGGCCCGGGCATGCGCACCATGGACCTTTACAACCACTGCGCCGAAAAGGGGCTCTTCTATCCGCCCGACCCGGCCAGCTGGAAATACTCCACCATCGGCGGCAACATCGCCGAAAACGCCGGCGGCATGCGGGCGGTAAAATACGGCGTCACCAGCAACTATGTCATGGGGCTGGAGGTGGTGCTGGCCGACGGCTCGGTAATCCGCACCGGAGGCAAGGCCATCAAGAACGTCACCGGCTATAACCTGACCCAACTTTTTGTCGGCTCGGAAGGCACCCTGGGCATCGTGACCGAAATCCTGCTCAAGCTAATTCCCATGCCCAAGGCCCGCAACACCATGCAGCTCATGTTCCCCGACATGGAACAGGCCTGCGGCACCATCCACAGCATGCTGCAGTCCGGCATTGTGCCGGCGGCAGCCGAGATCATGGACCAGACCAGCTTCCAGGCCGTTGCCCGCCACCGCAAGCTGGACATCAATCCGGCCATCCAGGCCTGCGTCATCATCGAAATCGACGGCGACAGCCAGGACGCGCTGCAACGCCAGGCCGCCCGCATCGAAGCGACCGCCCGCCGCCATAACGCCATCGAGATCCGTACCGCTGCCAGCCAGGCCGAATCGGATGACATCTGGGCCATCCGCCGCGGCCTCAGCTCCGCAGTGGGCGGCATGGCGCCCAACCGTTTCGGTGAGGACATCTCCGTACCCCGTGACGCCTTTCCGCAAGTGGTACGCCGCATCCGCGAGATTTCCGAAAAATACGGCTTCACCATTGCGGTCTACGGCCACGCCGGTGACGGCAACCTGCACCCCTCGGTTCTGTGCGACATGGCCAACCCGGAACACGCCGCCAAGGTCCACCATGCCATCGAAGAGATCTTCGACGCGGCCCTGGCGGTGGGCGGCACACTTTCAGGCGAGCATGGTATCGGCATCACCAAGCGGCCCTACACGGCAAAGGCCTTGGGAGCAGCCAGCATCCAGGCGCACAAGGCCATCAAACAGGCCCTGGACCCCAAGGGGATCCTCAATCCGGGCAAGATCTGGGAACATGACGCCAGGGAGGGGCAATAACCATGGCCGACCGACTGAATACACTTGAAAAAGCCGCCGTCATTGCACGGGAATGCGACCGCTGCGGCAACTGCACCACTGTCTGCCCTCTGTATGCCGAAAAGGACATCGAATCATCGGCCGCCCGCGGCAAGAACAACCTGGCCCTGGGGCTGGCAGCCGGCATGCTCGAGCCTTCACGCCGGATGCTGGATGCGGCCAATTTCTGCCTGCTCTGCCGCACCTGCGTGGACAACTGCCCCACCAAGGTGGAAACCGACGAGGTCATGATCGCCCTGCGTCAGCACCTGACCGATGAGCTGGGCGGGGTAACCCTCAAATACAAAGGCCTGGGCATACTGATGAAATCCCGGACGCTGGTCAGACTGTCGGCCTTCGCCATGGCATTGATGCGCGGACTGGGCGTCAACGGGCTGGCCCCCCGCGGGCTAGTGCCGAGCGAATACACCCGCCGGCGGTTCCTGTCAGCCTATGCCGGCCCGGCCCTGCTGGGAGCGCCGGCCGCGCCGTCCCCATCCGCCATCGACAGCAGCAGCCGGGTCGCCTACTTCAACGGCTGCGGCATGCAAATGATGTTCCCCGATGCTGCGGCCTGCTCGCGCCGGCTGGTGGCGCAGCATGCCCCCGGCAAGCTTGTGTCCGTCGACAACAGATGCTGCGGCCTGGTGCACCTGGCCCACGGCATGCGTAATGACTTCATCGCACTAGCCAAAGAAAACATTCGGCTCTATGAAAACACCGACATCATCGTCACCGACTGCGCCAGCTGCAGCAGCACCCTCAAACACACCGCCCGCTACTTTGACGACGATCCCCAGTGGCGCGAACGGGCCCAGGCCTTCGGTAAGAAGATCATGGACATCACCGAATTCCTGGTCAAGTCCGGTCATACCCCCCAGAGAAAGACCGGCGCAAGGCTGACCTTCCACGAACCCTGCCACCTGGGACGCGGTCAGGGGCTGCGCAAGGAACCGCGTGAGCTGCTCAAGGCAGCCGGAGAATATGTGGAGATGAAGGGGGCCGACACCTGCTGCGGCGGCTCGGGTTCATTCCATCTGGATTTTCCGGAGGTATCCGACCGGCTGCTTGATAAAAAGAGGGACAACATCGAACAGAGCGGGGCTGCCATCGTCGTCACCGAATGCCCGGCCTGCCTGGCTCAGATGCAGAAGGCCGCCCGCGACAGCAACGGCCGGTTTGTGGCCATGCACATCAGCCAGGTGCTATAGCCCGACCATGCCGTCAGCGGCCTGGAAATACCCCCGGCTTTGCCCCCCCCATTTGACAAAGTGGGGTAAATGATATACCGGCTTCAAACTTCCCCCTTTAATAAAGGGGGATTTTGCCAAATGCAATATATTCCTTGCCGGTTACGGATGCCAAATTGACGACAGCAGCAGGTATGACAGATAGTTATGTACCATGTCCCCATAACTCCGGCGCCCTACATCACCTCATCTGAATGAAATTATTTTACCAACCACATGCCATTTACCCGGCTTTCCCTGCTCTGCATAACTTTTTTGACCCTTGCAATCTGGATATCGTTCACAAACCCAGTAACGCATTCCTGATTTGTCTCCAGACAGTTTTGTTCTCAAGACCATATTACTGTCGCAAAGCTCACACTTCATGGCACCACCCAACCAATTCAGATTATTGCTCGATTTCCCTGTTTTTCCAAGCCCGTGCTGGAAACAAAAACTGACCTTAATCCACCAGCATTTCCTTCAAAATTGCTTTCACCTTACGGCTCTGCGGCGAGGATATCTTACCCAGCTCCTTCACCAGACGCCGGCGGTCTACCGTGCGAATCTGATCAAGCACTATCCACGCTTGTTTGCCACCAAAGGTCAGCGATACACGGCTTGGGTAATTATGTGATTTGGTTGTCAGGGGGGCAATCATAACGGTTTGCAGATGCCGGTTCATCTCATCAGGAGAGATAATCAGGCAAGGCCGAGTTTTCTGAATCTCATGCCCAATAGTTGGATCAAGATTGATCAAGTAGACATGATACTGTTTCAGCTCCATTCCCAATTCTCCTGATCAAGGCCATCATCAATCAGCAACTGATCTTCGCCGGTGGCATGCATGGCTGAAAATGCCTGATCCCAACCTTCACGCGGCTTGCTGTGCACCGGACGAATAATAATCTCATCATTGCCGGGCAATAGCTCAACCGTATCGCTTAAACCATATTGACGCAATAGCGTCGCCGGTATACGCAGACCCTTTGAATTACCTATGGAAACAAGTTGTGCGAACATGACGCCCCCCAAACATACCTACAATGTAATTACACTTTACATGCCCGGCTATCTGAAAGTCAAGCAGCTTGACACCCCAGAGCACCGGATGCCATGTCACCCGAACACCCACCCTTAATCATCCCACCACATTCGTAGGGGCGCTGCTTGCCGCGCCCGCCTGTAACGAAACCGATTCCACAAGGGCGGCACCTTGTGTTCGCCCTGTGATTTAAACACGTGTCAGCGACAGCAAAGGCACGCTTTCGCCCAGTCCCTTGACCACGCTGGTGAAGGCGCTGCCATGCCGCAGTTTTTCCTCTCCGAATCGATCAACGAACATCTGCCGGATCAACGGAATACGCGACGTCCCGCCGGTGAGGTATACCATGTCCACAGCCGCACTTTCAATACCGGCATCGACGACCACCTTGTCCACGCAGCCGCTGATCTGGGCAAAGTTTTCCCCGTTGATCCGCTCAAACTCCATCCGCGTCACCGGCTCATCCAGGTGCAGATTGCGTTCCGCAAAGCAGATACGGGCCTGCTGTTCCCCGGAAAGACGGCACTTCATCCGTTCAATGGCCTGAAACAGGAAAAAACCGTAATTGTCGTCAATGATATTTTCCAGGTTTTCAATGGCATCACGATTGTCGGTGGTGCTCTTGATCAGACGAATCTGCTCGCGGGTCGCACGCGCCCGCAAAAGCGGAATGCGATGCCATTGGGCCAGGGTATAAACCAGACTTCTGGGCACATTCACCCAGTTGTCTTTGCCCATCACCTTGTACCTGGCATCCCGACCAAAATAGCAGGCCAGCTTGTCCCACATGATCTGTGAGTCCAGCTTGTCGCCGGCCACGTAAACACCGCCGATGGAAAGCACATCTTCGCGCCTGTCCTGACCTGCATCGGCCCCGCCTTTGAACCGGATGACGGTAAAATCGGATGTGCCGCCGCCGAAATCTCCGATCAGCACGGTTTTCTGTTCACCTGGGGCCAGGCTCTTTTCAAATGCCAACGCCGCTGCAACCGGCTCGTACTGAAACCAGATTTTTTTGAAGCCCGCCTTATGGGCTGCCTGTTCCAGACGCTGCTGGGCCAGTCTATCCTTGTCCGTATCAGTGGAGAAGACTACCGGACGCCCCAGCACCACGCTGTCCACCTTTTTGCCGACAATGGCCTCTCCACGCGCCTTCAACCGGCGCAGGATGATGGCAACCAGATCGACAATGGTATAACGGCGGCCGAAGATTTCCGTATCGTTGAAACTGGCATTGGGCAGAAAGGTCTTGATGGACTGCATGAAGCGGCCTGCCCCCCTGTCTTCCACATACTGCAGGATCGCCTGTTCACCGCAAAAAACTTCATGCTCTTCGTTGAAGTAAAGCACCGATCGCATCAGCTCTGTTGCCTCCGCATCCGGGTCCGCCTCGACCACATCCACACGCCCTGCGCGGTAGATCGCCAAGGCAGAATTGGTGGTGCCGAAATCTATGCCAAAAACTACATCCATGCTCTTATGACTCTCCTCTATTGATGCAGGTGAAACAAAAAGAGAGCCCGCTGGTTTGATCAAACCTGAACCAGCCTGCTCTCCTTATGAGTAACTCTGCTGCTGTTATTCCCTTATGCTGCCATGCCCCCTGCCCCGGCAAGAGCACCCATACTATGCTGCAGCACAGTATGAACCGATGACAACGGGTTTTCCTTGCCGGTCATTGCATCCACAACGATCCTGACAATGGCGGTCCTGGCGATATTTTCTTCATTCTACGGCCTGTAGGCACAACCGGCGGGCACCAGTTTATCCACCATGGCCTGCTGAATGCGCTGTTTTTCGGCGGCATCCTCGACAAATTCCGCCCGGCCGAAGCAGATAACACTACGATAAATCTGGCTGATACCGCAACCTTTTTCCCAGGTTACCTGAGGCCCGACCTCATCCACCATTGAACAGATGTATGAGGTTTGCATTTCTAAGCTGCCGGTGCGGCAATGAATGATATGCTGCAAGCGGTGGCGATCCTGCTACTTTTCTAAGCTGCCTGTGCGGCAGTGAACCTTCTGGCGGGAACCTGGAAACTGGTGTCGGCTTTCTAAGCTGCCTGTGCGGCAGTGAACGCTCCATTATTTTTGTCTCGCTTTCCGTTTGTTTTCTAAGCTGCCTGTGCGGCAGTGAACGCAGAGTTCCTTTTAAGCTTCAAAATTTGCCTTTTCTAAGCTGCCTGTGCGGCAGTGAACCCCAGTTTGGCCATCATTTCGGATATGTTGAATTTCTAAGCTGCCTGTGCGGCAGTGAACGCATCTGGACAGTGCTGGCCAGGCTGCATGAATTTCTAAGCTGCCTGTGCGGCAGTGAACCGATACGCCCGGCATAGTGCTTAT